>TARA_R100001463_G_scaffold705_4_pt1 | contig 30765 bp, 23 predicted proteins | sample TARA_R100001463 | Tara Oceans TARA_R100001463 (sample SAMEA2622242) | marine metagenome | biome: marine biome (ENVO:00000447); feature: deep chlorophyll maximum layer (ENVO:xxxxxxxx); material: "saline water (ENVO:00002010), including plankton (ENVO:xxxxxxxx)" | depth 40 m
GGTAGAAAAAAACCTTTATCCTATACTATAAGAGCTTCAAGTTTATTTTGGTTTGATGAGGAAAAAGGTTTTGAAAGAGAGTTAAAGTATTGTCAAAACCAAAGAACATGTTTTGTTGATGAGATGAAAGGTGAACAAAGATTAGAGCATATAACTTTTAGAAGTGGTACTTTATTTGTAGAAAAAGAAAAAACTGTTTTACAAAAGTTTTTATCTTTATACCACCCTCACAATGGAAAAGTATTCTACGAACATAAACCAGTTGAAATAGCGGCTAATCAAATTGATAGACTTGAAATGGAAGCTGACGCAATTGTATTGGCTAGACAAATAGATATAGATATGGCTGAAGCTATTATGAGAGTAGAAAAAGGTTCTGAGGTATCTACGATGAGTTCTAAGGAGCTTAAAAGAGATTTACTAGTATTTGCTAGGCAAAATCCTGTATTATTCTTAGAGTTAGCTAGTGATGATAATATTCAACTTAGAAACTTTGGTATTAAAGCTGTTGAGGAAGGTATAATAAAACTATCCGCAGATCAAAGATATTTTCTTTGGGCAACGACAGATAGAAAGATTATGACGGTTCCATTTGATGAGCACCCATACACAGCTCTATCACATTGGTTTAAGACTGATGAGGGTATGGAGATATTCAACCAAATAGAAAAGAGATTTAATTAATACAACTAGTTAATTTGAATTAACAAAACTATAGCCACCTTAACGGGTGGCTATTTTTATTTAAGGGCTAACCTTCCACTTTATTATGTAACTATAATATAGTATAAACCAACTATTATGAAAAAATCAAAAGGATTAGGTGATACCGTGGAAAAAATTACTAGGGCTACTGGCGTTAAATCTTTAACTGAGCTAGCAATGAGAGCTGTAGGTTATAAAGATTGCGGTTGCGACAAGAGAAAAGCTTGGCTGAACTCTCAATTTCCTTATTATAAAAACAAATAATTATGGCCGTAAGTATAGACAACGTATATCAAAAAGTTTTAGCTATAGCTAATAAGGAGCAAAGAGGTTACATAACGCCTCAAGAGTTTAACTTGTTTGCTGATAAAGCTCAAAACGAAATATTTGATAATTATTTTCACGTTCTCAAGTCTTCTAAGAAAAAGCCTAATGAGCAAATGCTTTATGGCGATGAGATTGAAATGCTAGAAGAAAAACTTCACCCATTTCACATTGATGACACAGTGAACGTAGTAGCAGCTAATTTAGGTTTACCAACGGCTTACAAGCTTATAAGTATAACTAGAGCTAATGGCACTAAGGTAACACCAATTAATAAAAGTGAAGTGCAGTATACTGAAAACAATCCGCTAACAAAAGCTACTTTTACAAGATCTGTTTTTGTAAGAGAAGACTCTGGAAGTGTTACTGTATATCCTCCAGCTGACTCTACAACATGGAACGTTGATACTAGTGTCCCACCTGATGGTGTTTTTGATGCTGAGACATTTGAAGTTAGCTATTATAATGTACCATCTGCTCCGAATTGGGCTTATATAGTTACAGACGAAAAAGCTTTATATATACAAAATGACTCTACAGATTTTCAATTACATGCTGGTGAAGAAGAGAATTTGGTTTCAAGAATATTAATGTTGGCTGGAGTAACAATACAAAAGTCAGAGATATCACAAGCTGGTATACAAGATATACAGTTAATGAAACAACAACAAAATAGTTAATTATGGGACTACTATCACAAACTCAAAATCAATATTACGATCCTAGTAACTCTGGTAATTATGGCAATTATCAGTTCACTACTTTAGAAAATATAATAAACGCTTTTATGTTTATATATGTTGGTGAAAATAAAATACTAAGTAAAGTTAATAGAACTGATGTTCAGTTTCACGCTATGAGAGCCGTTCAAGAATTATCATATGATATATTAAAGTCTTTCAAATCCCAAGAGCTTGAGGTTCCTAATTCTTTATCCATGATACTTCCGCAGGACTATGTTAATTATACCAAGGTAGTTAGGGTTGGTCAAGATGGTATAGAATATCCTTTATATCCAGCAAGAAAAACATCAGCGCCTTTCGCTATAACTCAAAACACAGATGGCACATATGATTTTGGTCAACAAAAAAGAGTTATAACCATGACCGTTCAGGGATTAGATGTTGCGGTAACTTATCTTAATTCAACATATTTAACCTTAGGATACAACACGTCAGCTAACACTCAAGGGTTTGTTAGTTTTCAAATTGATCAAGATCTTGCAGACTTAAATACATATAATAACCCTAGTGGTGAAGGTCCAGTTTTTGGTATAGACCCTGGGGGAGCGATAACAGCCACTGAATTAGCTACGCTTTTAAATAATGCTATTACTGATTTTGGTCATCATACCGTTACTCAGAACGGAGCTGTGTTAACTATAACATATAACGAAGATATGATTAACACAACAGCTGTTAACAATACTGAAGCTTTTTACGACTCTTCTGGTTCAGCTGTCGGTAGTGGTAGTTTGTTGATTGATGGTATGGCGCCTGTTGTTGTTAACCCCGGTACAGCAGCTGGTGACAATATAGTTGAGCAAACACCAAGTAATACACTTCAAAGTTTTTCAGCGGCAACCCCAGTTAACTATCATTTATACGACATAAACTATTCTACAGATGTTGAGATATCTAATGAGGGTAGAAGATACGGATTAGATCCAGAGCATGCTCAGGCTAATGGTAGTTTTTATATAGACAACTTAAGAGGTCTTATAAGATTTGGCTCTGACTTAGCTGGTAAAACAATAACGCTTCATTATGTTAGTGATGGTTTAGGTACTGATTCAGAAATGGTTGTTCACAAGTTCTGCGAAGAAGCTTGCTACAAACATATAGCTTATGGCGTATTATCTACAAGGTCTAATATACCTGAGTATTTAGTTCAAAGATATAAAAAAGAAAGGTTTGCTGAAACTAGAAAAGCTAAAATACGATTATCAAATATAAAAATAGAGGAGTTTGCGCAAGTACTTAAAGGAATGAGTAAACAAATAAAATAAAATTATGGGAGAAATAAAACATAATTTTACCGCTGGTAAGATGAACAAAGATCTTGATGAGCGACTAGTTCCTCAAGGTCAATATAGAGATGCTAACAATATCCAAGTTAGAACTACCTCTGGTGACGGAGATGGAGATGGTGAAGGTGACGGTGGTGTTGTACAAAATATACAAGGTAACCATGCTGTTGGTTCTGCTACTGGAGATGTTGTTATAAACACAGGGTTTTCTGATACAGACTTTAAGTGCGTTGGTTCTATTTCTGATGAAAAGACAGATAACTCTTATTACTTATTTACATCTGGTATCATGCCTTCTACCGGAAGCTTCGGTGATGAAAATGAAATAGTTAAGATAGACACTATTATAGAGCATAACGCTGTTAGTGGTCTTAATACACCGGTTGTTGTGGATAGGTGGGGTATGCAAACACCTATAGTAAACGTGTGGGGCGATGGCGCTAATGGCACGCCTGGTGTTCCAAGTATAGGTGATATCGTCTCACTAGATGGTGTGCCTGAGTTAGCAGATAAAGTAAGAGTTAATGATGAGGTTATACTATACAACGCTAACAACTTAGCGCAGCAAGCACAATTTAAAATAAAAAGAATTGGTAACAATGGTCCAAATACTACATTAAAATTATACGACCAAGTTGGCGTGTTTGCAAGTTGGTCTAGTTTTACTCACGCAAGGTTTTTAAACGAAAGGGTTTTAAAGTTTGATAACGACACCTTAGTTAACGGAATAAATATAATAGACGACTTATTGTTCTGGACGGATGGTGAAACAGAACCTAAAAAAATAAATATAACAAGGGCTAAAAGAGGCACGCCTATTGATGGCAACTCTCACACTCAACTTTTTGTAACAGACCCAGTTAGCGGCGCACTTGTTAATGCCGGTACAAATGAACTAAACAGCTTAAGTGGTGATTTACTAGAAGAACACGTGACCGTTTTAAGGCCAGCTCCAACAACTCCACCAACAATACATACTGAAACTAGAGATGCTGGAGAACTTCAGTTTTTATTAGATGACTTTGCAATATACGATCCAGCCACTGGTGATATAGCTCTTAATTTATTTCAAATATATGGTCAACCTACTCCTGGTAATACTTTTATTGCGGGGTATAATCCTGTTGTCGACTTAAACTATGGAACAACTAGTTTAGACTTAAGTTCAATACAGCTTGAACCCGGTGATATATTTTTAATAAAACAAGAGGATGTTGATGAGGGTTTTACTCCAATATTTTTTAAAGCGGAGTTTATTTCATACATGGTTGACAACTCCAATGAGAGTGATGTTCCAACTAGTTTAATAAAGTTTTCGATATTAACAGAACCTAATCTAGAAGTAGACCCATCAATGGTTAATTGGAACTTCCAAGTTATTGATTTAGATAAATCAAAGTTTGAATTAAAGTTTTCTAGGTTTGGTTATAGATACAAGTACGAGGATGGTGAGTATTCAGCTTTTTCTCCATGGTCAGAATTAGCATTTGATCCAGGTGTAATGGATTATGACCCCGTTAAAGGTTATAATAAAGGTATGGTAAATACTATTAAGAAATTAATTATAAAAGATTTCATACCATATTATACTGACAGAGCTCTAGATATAACTGAAGTTGAAATATTATACAAAGCAACTGACTCTGCTAATGTTTATACTATAAAAAGTATAAAGAAAAGAAGGGACGGTGAGTGGGAGCTGTTTAGCCCTAATGGCACTTTAGATGTTAATAATGACACTTTAGGTTCTATAGAAACTGGAGCAATTGAGATAAAGTCAGAAACAATACATAGAGTTGTTCCATCGAACCAAATGCTAAGAGCTTATGATAATGTTCCTAGATACGCTTTGGCTCAAGAAATAACGGGGAGCAGAATATTATATGGTAACTTTGTTCAAGGATTTGATTTAGAATATCCAGTTGGATTAAACCAGCATGTTAAAAGTGAGAGTGTCGAGCGCCAACCAAAACAATCTGTTAAAACAATTAGAGATTATAAAGTTGGAATGGTATTTGGTGATAAGTATGGTAGAGAAACGCCTGTTATAGTTTCAAATAAAATAACTGACGCCAACCCTGGTTACTACGTGCAAACAGATGATCTATCTATACCAAAAGAACTATGTGCTCAAGCTAACACAATATCCGTCAAGCAAGTTTGGGACAAGCCTGGTTTGCCAGGATCATCTCCCGCGAGTATGAGCTGGATGGAATACGTTAAATACTACGTTAAAGAAACAACGAACGAATACTACAATCTAGTTTTAGATAGATGGTACAATGCTAAAGAAGAAGAAAATATATGGTTATCATTTTTATCAGCCGATAGAAATAAAGTTGATTTAGAAACTTATTTAGTACTTAAAAAATCTCATGGTAGTGGAGACGCTGTATTAGAAAAAGCTAGATATAAAATAATAGATATACAAAATGAAGCTCCAGACTTTATAAAAACAGATCAACGTATAATGGGCTTAGTTGATATATCAAATAATGTGGGAGCGCTAGACCCTAATGTCAACCAAGCATCTGAACTAGTAAATGCTGGTAACACTTCAATTACAGTTGACACTGGGGCTTTTGATAATTTCTTAGACTCATACGGAGAAAACATGAGAGGACAATTATTCGTAAGGGTAATTGGTAGAACTGAAAACCCAACTACAGGTTTTGTTTTTGATGAAATAATAAGTGGTGACTGGAAAAAAGTAACACATCACCACACCACTTCATCTCCATCCGGCACTAAAATAGTTTATGATTCTCCTTTCTTAGAGTCAGGCGACATGCTTCAACGGTTTACTACCGCTGGTTATGAAATTGGCGATTTAAACTTTGATGGCATTATAGATAGGCAATTGAAATACTACTTTCAGTTTAAAGAAGATGTGGTAGAAAACAGACCAGAATTTGATGGTAGGTTTTTTGCACTAATTGAAAAAGATCAAGTTACAGAAGAGCAGGTTCAAATAGTACAAGGCGTTAATAACAACTACATTGAAATCGCCACTTATAATATATCCTATGTAGATTCACAAAGGTATAACCCAGCACAACAAGGCCCTTATTCAATGGGTGATAACACTGGTACCTCTGGCGCGGAGTATAGGCTCGTTACAGGTAGTGATGGTGGTGAAGGTCTTTACGACAACTACGACATTAACTCTGGGTCTGGAGGTAATATAACAGATCCAACACAACCGTGTGAATGGTGGGGATGGGGTACTTTTTCAGAATCTATACCTATGTCTGGCTACTCTTTTGCAAATACAAATTTACACACCGATGGAACAACGTTAACTAGTAATTTTGATTCTAGGCAGGTAACATATTTTGCTCTTGGATGTAGCCATTTGGCTTATGCAAACACTGACAGGATTTCTAGTGGCTTTGGTGGCGGTGGGTCTCATGTTGCAAATTACGCATACGAGACTTACGATTATTGGTATAACTTCAAAGCTTTTCACTTAGCTAAAAATAATGGTGGTTATGACAGATCTATTGATCCCCGGGACGTTGCAAACGCTACCGCTGTTTATCTCGACGGTGCTAGAGCGAATAGAGTAATGATACCAGAGTACGGTACTGACCCCTCTACTACAACAGAGCAAGGTATTATGGATATTGACGGTGATTTTTTCTTTGACAATGATGGTGTTGCTGGAGCTGGTAGCGTCATAGGTTTAAACCCGCCTCCTAGTATATTTAATTACAAACCAACAGCACTAGACCAAGGTCATGCAGCTAGTGGTTTAGGTAGAATGGTTCTTAGTCAAAACAGGATGTGGGATGGTGAAGAAACATTTTCGCCTGGTAGTGACTCGTTACCTTTTAGTGCAACCACGCTATACACTCATATAACAACCACTGGTACTAACTTTACTTTTGTTGGAGACACTAGTGAAACATACACAAACCCAGACGGCTCGACGTACCCTGGGCCACGTGTTTATCGAATTATAGGTGAAGATGTTTCAGATCCAAGTATATCTCTAATGCCACAAAGATACGGTGGGGTGCACGCTACTAAAAACTTTGGTCAACTTCAAGCTGGCGGAGAAAAAAGAGACCGGTATATAGCATCAAATTTTGGGGTAGCAACAGGTAATGGTGGTGGAGATTTTTACGACATTAACTTTGGGGGTGCAAACGCTGATTCCTGTGTTGATTTTGATGGTAATCCAATAGACTGTTTTGCCATTAGTGGTACACCCGGTTTAGTTGATTTTAGCAACGACACGGTAGGTGAAGTTTATGGCTCTGGAGTTTGGCCACCAGATAACACCCCGGCAATAAATATTGGAACTATAAAAAATGATAGCAGTGAAATGCAGCAGTGGACTAGGCAGGGTAGGTGTAAAAATTGCGGTAGCAATAGTGACTTTGTTCCATTTGGGAATCAGGGCTGGGGATCAGAGGGTGATATGTGCGGTAGAAACTCTGTTAGATTTGAATTTAGAAGAGTTGATATAGCAACAGATCAAGTAACAAATGAAGGTATAGACGTAGATTTATTTGATCCTAGAGGTCAGGCTAAGCATGATGGCACAGCTGGTAGAATAACAATACAGATAAGACAGCTAACATCGTTTATAAGTAACTTCGCTGAAGAGGTAGAGGAAGACAAGTCGGTATGGGAAACCGAACCTAAGGAAGATGTTGGATTAGACTTATACTACGAAGCCTCACACGCGTTACCAGTGAAGCTTAAGAAAGGTAATACCTTAGCTTTTGCTCCACTAAAATCTCAAGTGCTTGTAGAAAAAACTGACAACAACACGGGGGCTGTAACGCTAGATGATTTATCTTTAACGGTGAGTATAACGCCAACTGAATTGTCTAACGTTATGGTTGGTGGTGCTGAATATAGAAAAAATAATCCTATAATAAAAGTTATATCTACTGACGTTGTATCTGAAGCAACGGCTAATCATATTAATGGTATAGGTGTGGGTAGCACAATGGTATTTAGACATACTAGTGGATTACAAACTAGAGCTAAGGTTGTTAATTTTCATGTTGAACCAACTGGAAATAATGTTACATATGTGCCTCAAGTTGGTTTCACCAAGACTGCTACTAACATGTTATCAGCTGGTGGCGGTACTAGTGTTACGTTAAACCTTAACAATGAAAACAACCTAGTTGACGGTATGAACATTACCGGTGTCGGTGTTCCGCCTGATGTATTCTTAATACTTGATCCAGGTTTGTTTGCTAACGTGAGTGACCACAGTTGGCTACCATACTCTGGTGATTTAACTTTTACCTTACCTACTGGTTACTACGAAATAGATAGAAATGTTTATAAAAACGAAGTTGATCTTGGTTGGTTTAACTGTTATTCATTTGGTAATGGAGTGGAGTCAGATAGAATACGTGATGACTTTAACGCTCCAATGATAGACAATGGCGTTAGGGTCTCTACAACAATTGAAGACTATGGACAAGAGGATAAAACTAGTGGTTTAATATTCTCAGGATTATACAACTCTATATCAGGTGTTAATGACTTAAATGAGTTTAATATGGGTGAGAACATAATTAAGAATTTAAACCCTGAGTATGGGTCTGTTCAAGCTCTTAAAACTAGAGATACGGATGTTGTGGCTTTTTGTGAAGACAGAATATTAAAAGTTCAAGCTAATAAAGAAGCTGTGTTCATGGCAGATAACGATCCTAACATAGTTGCTACAGATAGAGTTTTAGGCACAGTGTCTACTTTCAAAGGAGATTATGGTATATCTAAGAATCCAGAGTCGTTAGCTTCTGATACATATAGATTGTACTTTACTGACTCTCAAAGAGGAGCTGTTATTAGAATATCTATGGACGGTATAACACCTATATCAAACGTTGGTATGAAAACTTGGTTTAGAGAAAATATTAAAAATGCCGGTAAGCTACTTGGTACATTTGATAAGGTTAACGGTGAGTATAATTTAACTATAACGCCAGGTACAACTATATCGTTTAATGAAGGTTCTAAGGGTTGGGTTAGCTTCAAATCATTTGTTCCAGACCAAGGCGTATCTGTTGCTGGTAAATACTTTACTGTAAAGAATGGTACTATATATGAGCACTATAGTAATACTTCTGGTAGAAATTTATTTTATGGAGCAGAAGAGTTGAGTGTTGATGCTGAATCAACTTTAACGGTAATGTTCAATAATATGCCTGGAACAGTTAAGTCTTTTAAAGCTATGAACTACGAGGGCTCTCAAGCTAGAATAGATCAGAATTTAACTGATAATAATTACTACAACGTTTTCCCAGATAAGAAAGGTTGGTGGGTTAGTGATATAGAAACAGACTTGCAAGAAGGTAAAATATACTGGTTTGTTAGTAAAGAAAATAAATGGTTTAATAAAATATGTGGTACTCAAACTACTTTGGATAATTTAGATACAAAGGAATTCACGGTGCAAGGTATTGGTAAACCCACTTTTGTTGAAGATCCAACCGCTGAGCAAGAGACTTATACATTAACAATTCAAAACGATTAACAATGGCTAATTTAGAAAATTGTCAACCAGTAGTGCCATATACAGCAGAAGAGTTTGCTGGAGATACAGCTTATGGAGTTACGGGAGCTGCTTTAGAGCTGCAAACTCCACCCGCTAACCCAGTTTTTACTAACGCTAACGGAACGTTGGTGTCAGCTCCGTGGACATCAAGTGCAACCCCAGGTGAGTTTTTTTTAGTAATAAAATCTCAACCTGGGTATAATATTAAAGCTGAATACATTAACATAAATGGGGTTGAACCTATTGGCAATGCGATGGAAGCAGGCGTGTATAATCAGTACGAGTGGTTTTATGCTGGTAGTACATCAGCGGCGTTTCAAAACACTCCTGACGTCATACAGGTAGTAGCTGTTGACAGTATACCAAATGATAACTCTAATTGTAGTAATGAAGTTATTTGTAAAATAACTCTCACATCAGGATTTGTAATGCCAGCAGGCAATCACTTTATTAATATTGATTTCGGCGGAACAGCTTTACCGTGCGAGGTGAGTGTTGAGACCACGCCTCCAATATTTGAATACGAAATATTCAACTCAAACTATTCTATGACACAAGGTTATGGAGTATGGATAGCTAAGTGGCATCCAAGTTTATCTGCTCTTCAAAACGAAAGGTGGGATTCTAATGCCATACTACAACCTAACAATTCGCTTAACTACAATATATATGCACCCACGCCGTGGGCTATTTACGGTAATACATTTGAAGAGAATGGTGGTTATGAAACCGCTGTTGGGGCTTACGGTATAGACACATTATGCGGTCAATTATCAGCGGGTCACGGGCCTACTAGTGATACCATGGGTAACCCACTAAACGAAACTGGCTATTCAATAGGAGTGCCATTCGGTGGGTTTGATAACGAAGGCACCGGTTCTAGTGCTGCATCGTTTGGCTATCCCAATAATAATCGGCCGGGCACTTTTGCGTTTAAATACTATATAAACCCCCCACCCAATAACATACCTTTTTACAACCCGATACCAGTCTCACAGGTTGACAACCCTGTTCTAACACCTGGCAACAGTATACTACCCACATCTTTAACTTGGTACTTTAGGGTTAGTGACGATTGGGAAATACCAGATGATCCCGATTTCGTTAAAGTTTGGAAGATAATAACAATAAGTGGCGCTGGTGGTTCGCCAGTAAGTGACAGTATAGTTGATACACCTTTTAATGCACTAGAGCAATTTTGTGGAAGCATACAAGATAATGCCGCTTCAATAGAGGTTTCAGAGAAAGATTCTAATGGAGTAGTTATATCAAACAACAGTCATTTAGATATAAGTAACGTGAGTATAACAAGGCCTGATGCTAATTACCCTCATGTTGTAAGAATAACAATACCATTTAGAACAGATCTTGAGTATGACGTGTGGGAGCTTAATTCCCCAGCGGAATCTCCAACGACTCACAGGCAATATACTAAAATATTTTTTGATATGTATCCTGTCTACGTAGGACAATAAATAAAATAATATGTTACAAAAAAACAAAAATTTATATTTTACAATTGAAGCAAAGACTAATCCAATAACTTTAAACTGGACAGCTAAAACTCCATTGCAAGAGCTTAGGATTAGTTCAAGTAAAATTATTACAAGGGGTACCGCAACAACTATTAGTACCACCACCAGTAATGCTGGCACAGTTGATGAGACTTCTCTTTATAGCTTTCAGTGCGTTGTTCCCTACAATAAAGATACAACGTTAGCTTCATTTAGCGTTTCCACAAAAAATGCAGATTTTAGGTTGTTAAAGCCTGCAACATTAACTTTGAGAGATAGTACAGACGGTTTAAGTATATACATAGAGCAGGACCCTGTTAGTTTAAGTACTTATTACTTAAGGTGTAACTTAAGTAGAGAGATCACGCTACTAGATAATATTACTATTGACCTACTGATACCAAATATGAAAACTACTCCAGCTAAAGAGACTAATATTATAACAAGAGTAGTCACAGGTTCAACTTACATACCTGTATCTGGCATCAAAAAAAATATAAAAATATTTGGAGCTCCAAATACTCCATTCGAGTTAACATTGCTTAACGCTAATAATGACGCAATAACTCACAACGCGAATGGTACGTCGGTCACACCATATGGTGTAAAAAAATCCGTTAACGGCGTTTTAGATAAAACAGGTAGATATAGTTGTTTACAAAAGTTTCCACCAATAGTTAGTGTTAGGCGGACTAAGGTTAACGGTAATTTCTCTGCTGGAGCAACAGATATAATCTTTGATAATTTAAGTGGGGTTTTGGTAGGTGACCAAATAATACTAACTGAAAATAATGGAGCTAGATCATATCAAAGTGAGGTAATTAAAGTGACAGCTATTAACGTTAGTGGTAATGCTAATAAGTGTACTATATCTAAGGAAGTGCCGTTAGCTGACAATACTACAGTTTCATTTAGAAGAGGAACTAGTTATAAACTTAACATAGAAACTTCTGGTAGAAAGGGTGACAAGATTATATCAACATATCCAACTAAAACGTTTAGTCAGGACATAGGTAGTATAATAACTTTCAATGCTACAACTTCTGATGGTGCAATACAAATCAATGGAGGCAGTGGAGGCGCAGATCATAGTGTTAGCTATGGTTATAGCCCTTTGGATAGTACTGGTTTCGTTGAATTGATTTACACTTTGACTGGCAAAACTTTCACACAAGCATCGGGTAAGCCAATATCTAGTGATTTCGTTAGAGCTAGTGGGGACGCAGACATAGATGTTAAAGTAAGATCAAAGGGAGCTGGGACAAGTACATATTTATTAATATGTAGAGTTAGAATAAACTATGGTAAGGAAGATACCGTAGTAAACATTAACATAGATAATATAGTATCATAATATGGCGACATTAAATTTAACATTTCCAGCACCGATAAACATGTCTTGTAAAGTCGGTGATACCGCATACTTTATTCAAGGCTCAGAAATAGATTCTGTTGGTGGTTTTAATGTGGGTGGTAGTATAAACATTATTGGTGTAATAAACACTATAACACAGTCTGGTTCTAATATTATAATAAACGTAGAGCTTGAAGGTGAAAACGCTAATGCTGAAACAATAACTACTACTAGCTTTATACTATTTAGTAAAAACAATTTAGTTGAACTAGGTTCTATAAAAGGTTATTACAATAAAGTGCAGTTTAGAAATAACTCCACGGAGCCCGCAGAGATGTATGCTACCGCGTGTGAGGTAGAAGATAGCAGTGATTAGTGTAAATAAAGAGCAATAAATGTAACTATAATATAGTAAATTATACAATATGAATAACAATAATAGTCCTTATAATTTCTTTTGGGGTGGCAAAATGGGTTTTGGCGGTCAAGGTGGTGGTCAGTTTAGATGGGGTAATCAAGGAGCTGGTGAACCAGATCCTAATGCTGGGAATGAAAATTACGTAATGGCGCAACCACCACCAGAAGAAAGCACATATGGTCCAGTAAACCAAACTCAACCCAATGTTGATCCAAGCCAAATGAGATGGGGTCAAGGTAGCGGTGGTGGTGGTGGAATTGGTAGCATGATTGGTAAAATAGGTGGTGCAGTTGGTGGTATGGCTACCCCGCTTGGTATAGGTTTATCTATAGCTGGCGGCGTTATTGGAGCTGTTAAAGCTAGAAAAGAACAAAGGCGAGCAAGAAAGCAAGCGAAGAAAGCTAAGAAAGAATTAAACAGGCAAATGGACGCGTTCAAACAAATGGATACTAGTAATCCATACTTGAACATGGAAAATACAATGGAAGATTTAACAATCAACCAAAAACAATTTGAATTAGAAAACCAACAGAATCAACAGAATCAAGCTAATATATTAGATAGTTTACGTGGTTCAGCTGGTGGAGGTGGCGTTGCAGCTTTAGCTCAACAAATGGCCCAGTCGGGACAACTAGCATCACAAAAGGCAGCTGCTAGAATTGGCGATCAAGAAAGACAAAATCAAATGGCTGAAAGACGAGAGGCTGGTAGAATACAAGGTTTAGAAATAAAAGGTGAGATGCAAAAAAGAGAAGACGAAGCCTATAAAACACAAACATTACTTGGCATGGCTCAACAAAATTACGCTTCTAAAAAAGAAGCTCAAGCTGCAGCTAAGCAACAAAAGTGGGATGCTATAACCGGAACGGTAACTGGAGCTGCAGACATGTTTGCTGGGTTTGGTCAGGGTGACGGCACAACTTAATAAATTTTTTATAATATGGCATTAAGCGAAAATCAAAATAGAGGGTTAATACGAGGAGCTAGGCAGGTAGCTGACGCTGAGAACAAAGGTAGGTTAGCTGGATCAAAAGCCTTTCAACAGATGGGTGAACACTTGTCTGAGGGTATAGCTAAGGTTGTTCAAAAAAGAAATAACGAGTTTAATGATATAATGAAAAAGCAGCTAGGTAAAGAAGGTCTTAGCGACGAGGAATATCAAAAGTTATATAAAAGATTTAAAAAAAGAAGAGCGGCTTACGTTTATTTAAACAAGAAAGAAAGAATGGATTTCGAGAGAGATACATTGAAAGAAGCCGAAGAGCATAAAAAGTTAGATGCCGATAAAGAAGAAATAGCTGAAACGCTAACGGATGAAGACAATGAAATAAATCCAGATGATGTAGATAGTAGTACTATACAAGATATAGTGACTGGAAAGATTGAGCCAACTAAAGATGAAAATGGTAGAGTTGGTTTCTCTTTAAAAAGCGACGCGTTAAAAGAATTTGTTATTAAAGATGAAAACGGTAATGACAGATTAAAAAGTTACAGAGGGTCTTGGGAAGATGATAGATTTACTGTTTCGGAAGATGGTAAAACTAAAACAGATAAGTTTGGTAACAGTTATTCAAACGATGAGGCTGGATTTAAAGATTACCAAAGATCAGCTAAGCTATACTGGATAAGACAAGCTAAAAAAACTGGCGATAAGCTTTTAATGCATAACTCAACTACAGGTAAAAAAGAATATATGACACCTGATGAAGCTGAGGCTTTAATGCAAGACAAGGAAAAGTTTGTCACAATGGACGAAATAAAAGATCATGTTAAAAGTCGCGGTAAGGATAACAAAGCTAGTGAGGCTATAAACGGTTTAATAGCTAACGGATCGGAAGAAGCTAAAAATTTAAAACCTGGAGACGATATAACTTTTAACAGAGAGGCAACTAAAGAGCAGTTTAGCAAAGCTTTAGATAATACTGATTTACATAAAGCGGCTACTAAGAAGATGGTGGGTAATACATCGTGGAAAGAAGACATGACCGAGAAGTTGCAGTCTATGAAATATAAAGAGTTTGGTATAGACGAGTCGACTGTTAACAGGTTTGACCCTACTCCAAATGACGGTGTTGTATCAGCTGAGGATGCTGCTGTTATAGTAGACAAAATAATGGAAGATGACGATATGCTAAAGGGTTACTTAACTGACTACTTAACCATATATAAGGAGAGAGAGTTTAAAAATAATATACCAAAAGACCTTCAACAAAAAAACCAAGCTGTCAGTGTCCAAGGTGGATCAGTTGATGAGGAGGGTGTTTGGACACCAAGCGTATAAATATTATTAACGGGTAACTAACGAAACAGTATGATAGAATATATATTAAATGGGAAGACCGTTAAGGTCTCTCCAGAAAATGAACAAGCGTTTTTAGAAGCTAATCCTAGTGCTAAAAAAAAGGAAACAAGCTGGTTTAAAGGAGAAGAAGGATGGGTTCCAGATGAATTAGAATTCTGGAAAAAAAAAGAACAAGAGGACCTAGAGCCGGGAAAGGATCAAGGGGCGAGCCAGCCCCAACAAGAGGAGACAGTTCAGTCTCAGGAAAATCAACAAGAAGATACGGAATCATTATCGGAAGATACTTCTTCGGATTTTGTAAAATATAAACTCAACAATAAAGTTGTTAAGGTTGCGCCTGAAAACGTCGAAGCATTTGAAGCTGAAAACGTTGAGGCAACTATAGTTAATTATCCTAAGGGTACTATATTAGATAAGATCACTGACGATAGTACTGAGGTACCAAAAGATAAAGGGTATTTCTCTGACTACATGCTAGCGCTTAAGCAGGGTAAGCGTGGTTTAACTACTGACGGAGCTTTTGAGATCATGCGTAAAGGTGAAGGAATATCAGATGAAGAGTTAAAGAAATATATTGAAATGGTTGAAGAGACCTCCAACATAGGTCAAACAGATGCACAGATTGAGTACAATAAAAAGGTTGAGGAAAATGGAGGCGGTGCTTGGGGTCATATTAAAGTTTGGGGCCAAGACTCCCCGCTGTTTTGGGATCACGCTTTGCAGCAGGTTCTTTCTTCATTCTCAACAATAGGTCACTCGGCTACATCCAAGGAAACTTTAGCGGCCGTAGCTGGTGGTGCTGGTGCAGGTTATGCTACTACTAAAAGTAAATACGGGGTTATTAGTGGTATGTATAGTGCTGGTATAGGTGCTATGGAAACTGGTTTAGAATTTACAGAGCTACTAAAAGAAGAACTAGTAGAGCAAGGTATAGACCCTAGTGATTTTAAAAACGGATTCAACGAGGATAATATTAGAACACTTATACTAGAAAATCCAGAATCTTTAGAAAGAATTAAAAAGAAAGCTTTGGCTAGAGGTATGTCAATGGCTATGATAGAAGCAATGACATTTGGTGTAGCAAGGGGCGTTGGTAAAACCGTTGTTAAGAAAACCGGTAGTGGTGGAGCAGCAGCAGTAGCGGTAACAGCCACTGAAATGGCGGGTGGTGCAGGTAGTGAAGCCGTTGGTCAGTTTGCTTCTGGTGGTACAGCTGAAGAAGGTGGGTTTAGTGTGGAGAAAGGTATAGAAAACATGGATAGTGGGGAGATATTTCTTGAAGGTGTATTAGAAGGACCAGGTATGGTATTAAACACGGATATTATGCTTGATGGTTTTAAAGGTAGGAAGTATACTATAAATGGAGGTGATGTTACCAAGCAAAGGATTGTTAGCATCTTAAATGATAACGAGCTATCAACTAAGGATAGAGCGAAGATTTTGAAAAATATCGAAATAAAAAATGACAAAACGCTTCAAGGTTTAGTTGACGAAGCTACAAATGATTTAGCTATCGAGTTAAGTATAGACTCTCAAGTTATAGACAAGGCTGATAGAAAGCGGCTAGTTGAGCTAGAAAAGAAAAGATTAAAAGCTGAAGCGGATTCTAAAAAAACAGGTATATTTCAGGTTCCTGGTTCATCTAAAAGACTAGCTGATATAGAAGCTAAGATAGAGGAGATAGTAGCCCCATACCAAAACCAAGTAGATAAAAATTTAATTGACGTCCAAATACAAGAACAGCAAGCAGCTGAGTTTAAAGCTGACATGGCTGAACGTATGTTTAAAAGTAACTTAGAGTTTGCTAAAAAACATAGCGCTATATATGGATTAGAAGTTGATGACACTTTAAGTAGAGAGCAGATAAGAGAAAAGTTTGGAGATGAAGCTGCTGACGCTGATGGTTGGATTGATAATGACACAAATATGATTTATGTCAATACTGAGGTAGCTATGTTTACAGATGCTGTCAATGTTGGTAATCACGAACTGTTACATGGTATACTTAGAAAAGCCATGAAGAGTGATCCAAATAAGTTTGTAAATATAAGGCAAGAATTATCGCAACAAGTTGGTAAGCAATGGGCTAAGGTTGAGCAGAGGGTTAGAGAAGCTGGTTACACAGAGGAATATATGATGGAAAATCCGGATGAGTGGATAACACTTACTTCAGATGCTATCGCAAATGGTGATATAACTTATAGCGAAAGTGTATTCCAACCATTAAAAGATTTAATACTACCAGTGCTTAGAGCAGCTGGTTTTAGAAAGATTAATTTTAATACAGGTAAAGATGTATTTGAATTTTTAAAAGAGTACAATAGAAGTATACATAAAGGATCTTTAAGCAGCGGAATAGTTAGTGCTACTGGTGGGAGAACTCAAGTTTCAGGTGGGCCTAAATTTTCAAAAACAAATCTACAGGGAATGTTAGATAGGTTTGGTATAACAAAAAAAGATTACGATCAAAACCCCGCTGCTACTAAAAGTAAAATAAAACGTATGGTTAACGATACTATACGTAAAGATGTGAACGGTGTAGAAATACCATACGGTAAGTTTAAAGATAATTTTGAAAACGATGTCTCTTCTATTTACTCCGAGTTTGGTCAGGAAATTTCTAAAGAAGGCCAATCAATAACTGGGGCTATAGTTAAAAGATTATTTACTAACATACCTCAAAACATAGCTGATGAAGCTATGGTTACAAAGCAAAGTTATCAAGCTGATTTAGTAAGTTTAGCAGGAACTATTATGCCTGAGTATAACTTCTCACAACCTGTAGATAAATTTCTTAGTACAAGACTAAACCTTAGAGCAAACAGGTTAGCTTCAGATTTAGGTATAGCATCGGTTGAAGAAAGTTCTAAGAAAACTAGAATAGATAATCGTTTTGGTGGAGAAGATGTTCAAGTACAAATAGAAGACAAATCTCAACAAGAGCAATCATTTGAAAACGATCCTATATTAGAGCAGGAAATAAAAAAGCAAAAGGGTGTATTTGAAACTAAAAGTAAAGGAGAGTTTGTTAAAAAGAATTTAAAGTTTTCTGAAGACACTAACAAGGTGTTAATAGATGTTTATGATAAAACAAGCTATGATCCTAATTCTCCATTTGAAAAAGTTAAAGAAGATATGGTTGATCAGTTTGATCCTAGCGTTAAATCTAAAAATCAAGTTAGACCAACCGGTGTACTATACCCAGCGTTTGAAGCTGTATCCGAAAATGAGTTTGGTGTCAACCCTAATTCTATATTAGCTAAGCCTCAAACATTAACTAAACCTGAGTCGGTATCCTCGAGAACAAAGATAGCTCAAGCTATGGATAGGGTTGGCGTTAAAAAATTAATGCAAGCTACTTTTCCAAAAGTAAACTTTAACCCTAAAACGGGTAATTCATTAAAAATTAAAAAGAAGATATTAGAAGCGTTTTATGTTGACGGTAAACAAAGAGTGCCAAACTTATATGGTAAGGCTTTAAACATTGATAGAATGTCTGACAGTGATATTCTAGCTGCGTTTGGTATAAACCCAGACTTTACTCTAATGGACTATAATAGGTCTTACGATCCAGCTGTAAAAGGCTTTATAGAAATGGCAGCTTCTTTTTCTTTTAATCAAACAGTTAGAGAAACAACAAATCAACAAGCTGCTGAGATAGGTGTTGGTAAACCAGATATCGCATTTAGCAAGAGTGTTAAGAACTCTTATAGAAAAAGTCCAGCTGATATAGCTAAAGAGCTTGGTATAAACTTAATACCTGGCTCATCTAAAACTAGAGCTAAAAATAGCATGTACAATAAGACGGAAACTTGGGCGCAAGCTAGAGATAGGGTTGTTAGAAACTTTTTAACTAAATACCCAGAGTATAGATTGATATTACAAAAAGCTTTAACTGGTGGTAGTAAAAGATCTATGTATGTTAGTGTTGGTGAGTTTAACGAAGCTGCTGGTCCAATCCCAAAAGGCGTTGATCTTACAAATGTTACAAGAACAGCTTATAATGAGAAGAGAAGATTTACTGAAAAAGCTTTTAAGAAATTTAAAACAGAAAAATTTAAACAAGGTGAGGCAAAAAAATTAGAAATTTTGAGAGGTTTTTTTGTAGCAATACAAGAATTTGCACAGTCTACAAAAATTGATGGTAAAGTAAATCCTGACATGTTTTTGTTTTTAGAAATGCTAAGAGACAGTGGAGCGGCTGGACAGGGCCATATTATTAGGATACTAGCTCCAGTTAAATTTTACACTGTTAATCAAAGAACTAAAAAACCTGTATTTAATAAGGAGGTTGTCGAAGAACACACTGATCCTCAAAATCAAATAGGCACAGCTTTACTAGATGCTGCGATTAAAGGTAATGTTAAAGAAGTGTTTGATGTTATTGGTGGTTCATATATGCAAGGCTCATTGTTGCTAGAAGGCGACAACCTAATTGCTAATAAAGAAAAGAATTCTAAGAAAAGAGATTTAACTAGGGATATGCCTGATGTTTACTTCGATGATATCATACCTAGAATAAAGAGTGGTAAACTAAAGTTACCACCTGGCATGGCGTCAGTTGTTAGAATGGCGGTGCAAGGTGTAAACTTAAATGAGTTAATGCTTATTGATTCTAACCAAACTATAGCGGAGTTCTTTAATGTCGGTATTGATACTAAGAATTTAACTGATACTCAAATAGAATTTTTAATACCTTACCAAAACGAATTAATCGTTAATCAGCTGCGAGGTAAAATAACAAAAGCTAGAGCTGGTAAATCTATTAAGGAAAATATACAAAATAACGTTGTATTAAAAAGTGATAGTGATATAAAAGCTATTATGGATAGAAATAAAGCTGATGACAACGTAAGGCAGTATAGCAAGTCTGGTGAGGTTAAAGGTATGTCTACTTTTGACTTTGACGATACTCTTGGTTACACTAAGTCTGGCGTTAGAGCAACTGTGCCAAATACAGATGGTTTACCTAAGCCAAATCGTAAAGTTATATTCTTAGCCGGTGGAGCTGGTAGTGGTAAAAGTAATGTTATTAAAAAACTTAACTTAGAGAAAGACGGGTTTAAAATAGTTAACTCTGACATATCACTACAGTGGTTAAAGAAAAACTCTGGCCTACCAGCTGACATGAGAGAACTTACTAAAGAACAAAGAAGTAAGTTAGGTAAACTAGGTCATCAAGCTAGAGGTATAGCTAGAAGAAAAATGATGAAGTATCAGGGCAGTGCTAATGGAGTTGTTGTAGACGGAACTGGTGGTAGCGTTAACTCAATGCGAAAGCTCGTAGATGAATTTAAATCTAAAGGTTATGATGTTAGTATGGTTTTTGTAGATACTTCATTAGAAACCGCCTTAAAGCGTAATAGAGCTAGATCAGAGAGATCTTTGTTGGATACCATAGTTAAACGTAACAATGAAGCCGTGCAGGGTAATAAAACTGAATTTAAAAAAATGTTTGGTAATACATTCATGGAGGTTAACACCGATAATATAGCAATGCGAGACCCTATGCCAACCGAGTTCAAAGCTAAAGTGGAGGACTTTGTTTACAGCTATGAGAAGCTGAGACTAGACGCTGAAGAGTTTGCTACACAAGGTGATTCAATATTAGAAAGGGGAGGTAAGTTTGATTTCTCTGAGTTTAATAATGTTGTTGATGGGACCCCAGGCCCACTATTAAACAAAGCAAAAGCAAGAGCTGCTAAGTATGGAACCAAAGATATGTTTGTATTAACAGCAAGACCTCAACAATCAGCTAAAGCTATTCATGGGTTTTTAAAATCACAAGGGTTAGATATACCTTTAAAAAATATAACAGGTTTAGCTAACAGCTCTGGTAACGCTAAAGCTCAATGGATGCTAGAAAAGTTTGCCGAAGGATATAACGATATGTATTTTGTTGACGACGCATTACAAAATGTTGAAGCTGTTAAAGAAGTATTAGATCAATTAGATATTAAATCAGATGTTGTTCAAGCTAAAAGAAAGTTTAGTAAATCAGCTAGTCAAAACTTTAATACTATATTAGAAGAATCTCAAGGAACTAGTAGAAATAGAACATACTCACAGGCAGAGGCTAGACGCGAGGGGCAACATAAAGGTTGGTGGAGAATATTCGTGCCACCGTCAGCGGAGGACTTCAAAGGTTTACTGTATAGATTTTTAGGTACAGGTAGACAAGGCGAAATGCATATGAAGTATTTTAAAGTTAAACTACTTGACCCATTTGCTCAGGGTATTAGAAACTGGAATAACTACAAACAAAGAATGGTCAATGAGTATAAACAGTTAAAAGCGAATATGCCTGACGTTGTTAGTCGCTTTGGATATAAAGTGGGTAACACTGGCTTTACAGTTCAAGATGCAATAAGAGTTTATCTTTGGAATAAATCTGGTAATAAAATACCTGGACTCGATCAAGTAACTCAACAAGTTCTAGTGGATTTTGTAAATCAAAACGCCGATGTAAAAGCTTTTGCTGATACGCTAGGTAATATAAGTAGAGTTAAACAAGGTTATATATCTCCTGGTAAAAATTGGTCTGTTAGCAGCATAGCTTTTGATTTAAATAGAGTTGTTAGTAAGGTTGGTAGAAGAGCTTTTTTAGCTGAATGGAAAAGCAACGTAGATGCTATATTCACAGAAGAGAACATGAATAAGATAGAGGCTTTGTACGGTACTAACTTCAAGGACGCTTTGGTTGATATACTATTCCGTATGGAGAATGGAGGTAATAGGAGAATTAGTAATAACAAATTGGTTAATGGTTTCACTGAGTGGATAAACGGCTCTATTGGAGCTATCATGTTCTTTAACATGAGATCTGCTTTACTACAAACAATGTCAACAGTTAACTTTATCAACTGGAGTGATAATAATTTAATTAATGCTTCAGCAGCGTTCGCTAATCAAAAGCAATTTTGGGAAGATTTTTCAATGTTATTTAATTCATCACAGTTAAAGCAAAGAAGATCTGGTATTCAAATAGATGTGTCAGCGTCAGAGTTGGCTTCTGCTTTCAAAGATAGGAAAGCAACGCCAGCGGCTGTTATATCTTGGTTACTTGAAAAAGGTTTTACACCAACGCAAGTGGCTGATAGCTTTGCTATATCATTTGGTGGTGCTTCGTTTTTTAGAAATAGAACCAACACTTATATAAAACAAGGTATGAGTGAGGTTGACGCTATGAATAAAGCAATGTTAGACTTTCAAGAGATCGCAGAAGAAACACAACAGTCATCAAGAGAAGATTTAGTTTCAATGCAGCAGGCTAGTGTTTTAGGTAGGATAATACTAGCGTTTCAAAACGTTACAATGCAGTATACTCGTTTAACAAAGAAAGCTATGTCTGATTTAATGAACGGTAGAGGTGATACTAAAACTAATATATCTAAGATACTTTATTACGGGGCTGTTCAGAACATTATCTTTGCCGCACTTCAATCCGCTTTAGCGTTTGTAATATGGGGAGATGATGAGGAGGATATAAAAAATAAAACTCAAAGAACGTTTAACAGCGCTCTTGATTCTTTTCTACGTGGAACAGGTGTGTATGGAGCAATAGCTTCTACCATAAAAAATACTATAATCCAAAACAACATACAGAAAAATAAAGATTGGGGTAGAGATGATGGTAGGACTTTGCTAGAGTTGATAAACTTATCCCCACCTATAGGTAGTAAATTGAGAAAAATTTATAATGCTATAAAAACTGAACAGTACAATGAAGGCGTTAGCGACGCTATAGGTTGGAGAATTGAAAATCCAAACCTATATAAATGGGCTAGTTATATAGAAGCTGCCACTAACATACCGACTCAGAGGCTTATTAAGAAAGCTAATAATTTAGAAGAAGCTTTAACTAGCGATCATCTAATGTGGCAACGTATATTAATGGGATTAGGTTGGAGTGGTTGGACAATAGGTGCTAAAGATGAAGAGCTTGAGGCTGCTAAAGCTGAAGCAAAAGCAACTAGAAAAGAAAGAAAGAAAGAAGAAAAGAAAATACAAAAAGAAAAAGAAAAGAAAGACATGGAGGCCCAGGGTATGAAAATCGTTAGATGCTCTGGTACTAACTCTAAAAAGAAAAGATGTGGTATATATTCTAAGTACCAAAAAGAAAATACTTTTAGATGTCGATACCACAAATAGTATGTAATTATAATAGTATAACAAAAACAATAAGATATGATAAATTGGATTAACTCGTGGAAAGCGGGTAACAAAAAAGAAAGATACGAAATAAACTTTAGATTAGGCACGTTAACGTTATTTGAAATAACGGTATGTCCTTGTGTTACCTGTGAGAATAAGGGTACGTGCCCTAGATTTAGATTTATGATTTTAAACTTTGGGTTTGAAATATAAAATATGAAATGGATAGGTCAACATATATGGGATTTTATATCTAGGTTCCGTTCGACGGTGTATCTTGAAGATCTTGATACATCGTCAGAACAGAACGTACTTGTTGTTGACTCAGACGGTAAGGTAACAAAAAACACGTCATTAGGTGGAGACGATTTAACTATTGCGAATGCTAGTGACAATAGAGTTGTAACATCAACGGGTGGCACGGGCTTGGAAGCTGAATCAACGTTAACCTACGACCCATCCGTAACACAAGAATACTTCCAACCTTTTGAGCCCGACTACGATAACGGTTTGTTAACCATTGGTGCTGCTAATAACTCAGCATGGGATATGGGTCCAACTATAACAACCGCTGATGCCACCTCTGGTAATAAAGCTAAAGGATTGAGATTAAGATCTGGTGCGTCTAGTGGTACTAATAAGAGTGGTGCACCTGTAACAATCACTAGTGGTATAGGTACTGGAAGTTCTCAACCTAATATTTTAGATGTTGAGGGGCCTAATATAGGTAGCTCTGGAACAACGGCTAATGATCCAGTGCCAACACTAAGAGTTTGGAAAGCCGTAAACGGTACTTATGGAAAATCTACTATACTTGATATATTTGATCCAGGTGGTACTGATATTGGTTTGAATAAATTATCTTTCTACGTGAGTGATGATGCTGACAACTGCGTTATACAAGCTAGAAAACATAGTGGATCAGCTAAGTTAACTTTAGATGTTGATGGTGATATAGATATAAACGCAGACGGTGGGGATATAAACTTTAAAGACGGCGCTAATCAATTAGCAAGAATAACTAGTAATGGGTTAAGTTTTAGAGATAACCTAGGAGCTTATATTAGATTTGAGGGAACCACTGATGATGGGAATTTTACTGACTTAGCGGTGGCTGATCCCACTGGCTCTAGAACAATAACATTTCCAGACGCCACTGGAACTGTAGCTTTAACTAGTGATATAACAGACGTTGATGTTAGTGTAGCCAACTTAAAAACTAGATTAGGTAGTGGCTTTGCTAGCAACGCCGTTAGTATAGGTGATGCTGATGATACGGTAACTATACCAGGTAATCTAACTGTAAGCGGAACAACAACAACAATTAATACTACTAATTTAAATGTTGAAGATAAAAATATAACTTTAAATTATGGAGCAGGTGACACGTCTGGTTCCGCTGATGGCGCTGGCATAACAGTTCAAGATGCTGTTAATGCTGCGACTGATGCTAGTATTGTGTGGGACGCCACTGATGATAAGTGGAATACTACTCAGCCGTTTTTTGCTAAATCACTTGGGACTAATCGCTCGGAGTTGTTTATGAACTATGCTGGGTCTGCTAGTGGTGAGATGTTAACGCTAGCATCTAATTCATTGGGAGGTAATAAAACAATCACCTTCCCCAACGCTACTGGAACTGTAGCTTTAACTAGTGATAGAGTGAAGCGATTAATGAGTATTAATCCTGGAAGCTTCGGAAGATATTTTTACTTGCAGTTTGGTAACACGTGGATGCCCACTAGAACGGATTTTAATTTACAATATGGTACAGGTGCTGCACCAAACTTAACAACTACCGGTTCTACGTTAGCACAACAATCTAAAGCTCCATTAATAGTTGCTATTAGTGACATGAAAATATATAAAGTAAATTTTAATTGGTATTGGACGGCTAAAAGTGGATCAATTCAAGGTACTAGAAATTTTGAATTTAGTTTTCACGATGCTACCGTTCTTAACGACTCTATAGTGGAGCAAACACTTAGCTCTCCGATAGTGGTTACAAATAATAACGGAGCATTTACTAACGACAAAGCTTATACGACTACGTGGGAGCTTGCCGGTGGGAGTGGTTTTACTTTAAGTGCTGGTGAGGCTTTGTACATGTTTACAAGATGTACCTCGTTTAGTAGTGGCAGTACCCTTTTTCTATCAATAGCGGGAAATATGCATTTAGAATATGAATACGTTTAATTATGGCTTTAACAAATAAAAAATACGAAAAATTTTACAAGACAGATGGTTCTGGTAATGACAAGATAACCTCAGAAAAACTTACTTTTGCTGAAGATGTTTGGGATTTAGATAGGGCTAATGGCATGAAGGATCATATTAATAATCCAGATTTTGCTCCATTAATATTTCAACTACAACAAATACAAGATGAGTTAGATTATCTTAGAACAGAGATATCGGCTAACAAAGATAAAACTGGGATATCAACATCACAAGCAAGTGCTATTACCGCTAATACAGCTAAGACAGGGATAACGCTGCAGGAGCAGAAAGATATTTCTAACAATAAAGCAGAAATAGCTAGCAATTTTAATGCTATACGTTCAAATGCCGTTGATATAGCTAATAAATTAACTGTTGTACCTAATCTCCTTGCACCAGCAAATGCAATACAAGAATTACGCGTTGGAGTGAGTTATAATTTAAAAACTAATACACATGAATTAATGTTTACATACTCAGAAACTACGCCAAGAGCAACACTAAGAAAATCAGGATCAATACAATTAAAGTAATATGGCAAAATACATTAACATATCATCAGCTACACACACAACGTTGCGAAAAAAAAATATACACGGTGGTAGTTTAACTAGCGTTACTATTGTTAATCACGATAACGCAGACTCCGTGGTAGCGTCATTGTACTTATATGACGGTTCTAGTAACTTCGTTATAGTATCAACAACAATACCTCCTTTGGTTACTTTAACCTTGGGTAAAGAAGATAATATATCTTACGATAGTAGAGTGTATGATTTAAAACTACACACAACCACAACAGCAGATTTAACAGTAATAACTCAATAATGAAACTAAATAAAGAAATAATAGAAAAAGCTGTAAAGCAAAAAAATTACAAATGGTTCGAAACAGGTGATTATAACCTTAACATAGTAGGTGTAAGAAATTCTAACACAGGAACCGAGGTGACAAACAAGTTTGACGACAAGATCACACTGTCATTTAAGTGCGGTGGAGATTGGGAATTTTATGTTTACGATTGTACCACAGACCCCGGTAGGTATTGGGTGGAGAATATAATGAGAGTAGAGGGTGTAGCCGTCTTGAAGGAGGGGCAATATCCCGGTTCTCATAAGATTAGATTACACCAAGGTAGATATGAAGCTTTAGGTCAGTGCAAACCCGTTACAGTTTACCGTGACGCTAACAAGGATGACAAGTACGACTTAAGTGATGATAATATTCAGACTGGTTTGTTCGGTATTAATATACATAGAGCAACTAAGTGGGGAGGTAAAAAATCTAAACAAGTAGACAAATGGTCTGCTGGTTGTCAAGTGATAGCAGCAAACGACGATTGGCATGAGTTCATGGACATATGTAGAGTTGCAAGAGATAAGTGGAGTAATAGCTTCACGTATACATTATTAGAAAGCAAAGATTTATAAAATGAAAAAACTATTATTATTATTTCTGATTAGTACTATTTGTACCGCTCAGATAAAAGACTTCTTTAAATATTCAACTGTATACACATCTATGTCCACAAACACATCGTTTGTTGAGAGAGAAAACTATACAGCTGTAAATAAAGGTTACGAGGATATAACAACTATCAACCCGAACGATTACAATTTAACGTTAGGGTTGCGCAAAATAGCAAGATTTGATTATGAGACGAAGAGACAGACATGGTACACGGGTACTGAAAGAAATACTGCAGACAACGTTACTATTGGTAATGCTAATGGCTGGGAGTATTTGTTTAATTATTCTTTTATACGTAATCGTGGTGAAAAGTTTACTGACCAAAATTTTTGGCTACGCTACCTCGGCGACTTGTTCGTGGTTAAAGCACAATATACAGATAACGAAAGAGTAAATCTTAAATATACATCACTAGATTATAGAGTAAGATTAAATAAGGGCAATTGGGATTTTACTATTGGAACTGTATTTAGAATACATCCAGCTTACGGCATAAATCCTATTGAAGATTTTTGGGTTCCAGGTGAATCAACGTTTCAAGATCTAGCAGAAGATTTTGGATATGCGCCGGAGCAATGGGTTCAAGGTTTTTATGTCGACCAAAATTGGTACGACGTGGGTGGTGGAGATTCCGTACTTATCGCTACCTCGAACGACGAGTTTTTCCACCACTACTTTGGCGACGCTGTTGCTAGGTTTAATCAGCAAGAGCTAGAAAAATTAGGTATGCAAAAAGAAGTAAGTGCTGTTATTGGTATTGCTTATTACAAGTATACTCCAAACTTTTGGATACACGCTTGGTATAATTGCCTACCTTACCACCACGGCTTAGATGAATACTCTTATGAGTACACAGATAGCAAAGTTGAGTGGGACTCAGGGTTAATACTAGGAACTAGGATAACAAGGAGTTTAGGTTTGTTTGTAGAGGGTACACACATGAAGTACTGGGGCAAGGAAATCTTTGAGATGAAATTTGGGTTTAACTATTTAATATTTTAATTATGAAGAAATACATTATAATACTATTTGCCTTAACTAGCTGGTTAGCTAAGGGGCAAGGATACGACTTTCAACAGTTATGTTTAAACTGTGCAGAACAAAATGGTTTTTATTGCGGAGATGATCCAGCGAATTGGACACAGTACTCACCAGAGGGATGTGTGCCTAATGGGGCTGGTGGATTAGAATACTTAAATGATGGTTGGGAGGACTGTGCTGATGGGTCGGATGAGAACGGGGCTGTGCCAACTACAGCAGAAGATTGTGGACCAATTGGGCCTGGGCCTTGTGATACAGTTTACGTTGAGATACCAATCATACAATACGAATACATATTCGATACAATCGTTGAATACGAAACGTTGTTTGACACAATTATTCAGACTGAATATATATATGAAATTGATACAGTTTATGCTGACGTTTTGGACACAATGTTTATCGATGTTATAGAGTATGTTGAGATATTTGTGATTGATACTATTGTGGAAATAGAGTACGAGTATATAACGGAATATATAGACTGTGATTCAGGTTTACCTTGCAACACAAGTATTATGGAAATGATAGATAAATCTAAAACAAATGGAGTGATATATAATATTAACGGGCAAGCAATAAGAGAGAGACATGGGTTGTATATTGAGAATGGTAAAATTTATTATAAAACTAAATAATTATGGGATTAACATATAGAAAAGCAATGACGCCTGGTTTGAAGGCTTGTAAAGATTATTACGAAGGTAAAAAGTCTGGTGAAAAAAAAGAAGAAATAAAAACAAAGCCAAACAACTATAAGTTAGATAACTTAAAAAAGTAAAGCTATGGCTTTTAAACTAAAAAAAGATTTTAACTTTGGCGAAGGCACTAGTCCACTTAAGATAGGGTGGAAAGCGTGGTTGGCTGGTGAGGGTTATTATAAAGCTATAAAGCATCAAATTGATAAGCGTAATAAAAAGAGACAAGACAAAGAGCAGGCTAAAAAAATGAATGAGCATATAAACCGTGCTCATAATTCAGGACAAATGCCTACATCTGCCACCGATAATATGGTACAGGTTTGGGACGAAAAACTTGGTAGGAAGAAGTGGGTTTATCAGGAGGATAAAAAAGAAAAAAAGGAAGAAACAAAAGAACCTACAACTAACAATACTAAAGTGAAAAATAATAAACCTAATAATAAACCTGAAAAAAGTGTTGTTGTAGACGATAGTGAAAAGAAAAATAAAAAGAAAATTAAACCAAACTTTAGATACAATTTTTAAACTATGGCAAAAGAATTATCAGAAGATAGCAAATTTCAAGTAAGCGTAAAAACATTAGTTGGTATGATAGTGGCTGTTGCTACTGTTATATCTGCTTATTTTGGTTTAATGGCTAGTATAAATTCTAAGTTTTTAGAACTAGAAGATAAGGTAGAAAAAGCATTTGAGTTACCTAAACCAGGAACTGGTACATATACTATAGACATGGGTGATCCTGCAGCTACTAATACTTGGCCTCCAACAAGAATGGAGTTCAATATGAAAGATCAAATGGCTCGTAATCAAATTGACGCATTAGTTAAAGAGGTTGATGAGTTGAAAGATGAAATAAAACTATTAAGACAATGAAGAAAAAAATAGATATTTCCACATTAATGTACGTTGCTATTATCGTGTTGATATATTTCTTAGGCACTACTATTGGTTTAACTCAGGAGGTTATTACCGCTAGTAATTTTGATAGTAAAATAGCTAAAGATATTTCTGTTGTAGAATTTTGGGCAGATTGGAATAAGCAAAATCAATTCGGTGATATAGTTAAAATAAAAGAAGCTGAAAAATATAGAGTAGATATAATGAACGATGCTAGTTTACAGTCTGAATACAATATAACCGGTATACCAACTGTTATTATATTTGATAATGGTGTGGAAAAAGAAAGGTTTAAACCTAATATAATGTTTCAATTAGAAGCTGATAAAAAAATTATACAGAATTCTGTTGACACAATAATACTAAATAAATTTCAATAATATGGGAAAGTTTTCAAAAGAATTTTGCAACAAAAGTCCTTTCAACAAAGCGTTTGAGGTTCATAAGATGTATAAAACTAAGACAGCCAACACTAAGGCTGACCACGAAAGATTAAAAAAAGAAGGATACGATCACAGTCCTTATGACAAGCGAGGCTTGTGGGATAATATACACGCTAAGAGAAAAAGAGGTGAGGCACCAAATAAACCCGGTGATAAAGGTTACCCAACTGATAAGGCAATTAGAGATAGTCAATAATGAGTTACGATAATAGAAGTGTTAGTCCACTAAAAATAACAGAAGCGGCTTACGCAAAAAGAAATGCTAAAATGAGGAAAGAAAATCCAGGTATGGCTAGTAGAAAAACTAGTGGCACACATCCGGATAGAGTAAAATTTGCTTGTAGATTTGGCGCACAAAACCATCCAATGAAAAATGATAAAGGTGAACCAACGCCTTATGCCATGGCATTAAAAAAATGGGGATTCGGTAGTGCTGCTGCGGCAAGCGCTTTTTGTAGGAAGCATAAAAAAAGTTAAAAAAAAAGGGAGCCGTTAAGCTCCCTTTATTATTTTAAGTATATAATACTTAGCTATTTTTAATGCTTTGAATTGTTGTCCTCACATTTTGAGCAGCTTCCTTAATTGCCTGCATACTTTTTCTAGCTCTAGTTCCAGCAGATTTATTTCCACTCATAAACTTTTCTATTTCTTCGTGAGCACTGTG
>TARA_R100001463_G_scaffold25360_3_pt1 | contig 30600 bp, 34 predicted proteins | sample TARA_R100001463 | Tara Oceans TARA_R100001463 (sample SAMEA2622242) | marine metagenome | biome: marine biome (ENVO:00000447); feature: deep chlorophyll maximum layer (ENVO:xxxxxxxx); material: "saline water (ENVO:00002010), including plankton (ENVO:xxxxxxxx)" | depth 40 m
AAAGTTTTCTACAGCAGCATTTAAAGCATACGTAAGCCTTCCAGGACCAACTTGATTAATAGAGCTGTCTAGGTTTAATCCTGTCCTAGCAACACTTGGATTTAATCTAATGTTACCCTGCTTCTTTGTTTTGTCAGAATCTTTTTTTGATTGCTGTTTAGCCATAATTCTTAATTATTGCGTCTTCTTCTTGTACCGTATCTATTTGTACGAGTTGGAAGTTCATACTTGTTGAACCTGTTCAAGTCTTTTTTTATCCTCCTTTGTTTCTCCCAAGGAGTTTGTTTTTTAATTTCAATCTCTGCTTCTATATACTTCTCATTATATTCTTGCTTATAATAAGCCAGCTTTTGTTGAAGTTGATTGAAAGTTTCATCATTTGTTTGATTAGTTAATGTTTCAAAAACTTTGAACTTAAGAAACGATTCAACATATTCTGCTATACGATAATTATCAGGAACCAGTTGATTTCCTGTTGTGTCATATTCTGTAGCATAAAACATTAAGTGAACTACGCCATTTCTAAAATTAGTTACAAACTTATTATCTCTAATATCAAATGAATCATAGGTTGCAGATCCAGGAGTAAACTCTCTTACAGGTGGTGCAAAGTTGTTCCAGTCATTTCTGTAACTTACATCACATTGTTTTCTTGTAGAAATATTACCTGGTCTTAGTAAATAACTATGTCTATATGATCTAGCTATCTCGTTGTTTGTTTTATATACTGCTTGAACTAATTCAGGCATACATGTACCATCACAACTTGGATGTTGACACTCAGGATTGTTACAAGGTGTTCCTCCTATTGTTAGTGGGGATATTTGTATTGTTGTTGCATTAGCTGCTTGTGAATAGAATGATGTAGCAGAAGGATAAGGGTTTCCTGGTATCTCAGCACACATCCAAGCTTCTCTAACAGCATGAAAGTTATCTGGTAATCTTGCTTGAAAGTCTTCAATAAACAACACTTGTTCACTTATTACATAAGTAGTTCTGCCTAGCTTTCTTAGACACTTGTCTAGATAGGTAGGGAAGAGCAAATCATCTACAGCACCTGTATCAAAGTAACTTTTAAGTTCTTCTTTTACAGTAGCGTATATAGGCTCTGGGGAAATAAAATTGTATTTATAGTAGTACGACATAATTTATTTTTTCCATTCATGATACATGTGTTGGTATTTATCGTCAGTTTTTATATAGTGTGATAATAATCTTGAGGTAATTCTTGAGGGTTTAAAGTACCATAATTCAGAGTTCCTAAATCTAGCGCTATCTTTAAACCACATCCACCCAAAGAAATATCCTTCTGTGTGATAGTTAAAGTTATATATAACTTTTCCTTTCTCTTTAGTTTTCTGCCAGTCAATAGGTAAGTTAACAAACTCTTTACCATCTACACCTTTTACTCTTCTTCTTTTCTTTTTGTTTATAGAAAATTGTCCAAGGCTACCTACTAACTTTTCTTTCTTTCCTGTTTCTAATATGTAGTGTTTAAATGCATCATTGTACTGATACAATATATTTCTCCACTCATCAAAAGACAGATTCACCAAAGGGTGTTTCTTACAGAAATCATTGTAGTTATCTTTACTTGCACTTCTCCAATCAACAGAGACTCTAGCCATTTGTTATTAATTTGTAGGCTGGGCGTTTGGTGCTTGTCCATCTATTCCTTCATTACTCATATCTGTCTTAATTTGAAAATATGTAGATAAGAGTTTTGTAGAAGTCATTGCAAGAACTTGTTGCTCTAAGTATCCAGGAAGTGCATATTCTTTATCTAGTGGGTTCTTACATAGATCCTCTACAGAGTAATTTGTGCCACAGTCACAATCTGGATACATTATTTCATTAGGCACATCTTCTTCAAACAATGCTGCCAACCTTATTGATTTTAATAATGGATTACTCACATATAAGTAACCGTTAGATATCCAAAAATAACTGTCCTTTTTAATTATTCTAAGTTTCAGTATGTTTAGATATCTATTTATTGTTATTTCTTTTAGTTTAGTACCTTTCCCTCCCATAGCGTTTATAGAGTAAACACCTTGAATTACATATTGATAGTTACCTTCTGATATTCTAGGTAGTTTAAATTTAGTTCTTGCTACAGTGCAAGGGTCAGCATATTCACAACATTCTGAAATAGGAACTTCTACCATCTCTAAACAAGGAATGGTAGTAAACAGGGTATCGCTAGCCCATAACTTCCTTACATTGGTTTCTCTTTTAATTAACGTCAAGGCATTATTTCTTATTTCAGAAGCAATTGCTCTGTCTGTAATAAGTGCATCAGTTGATAAAATCTTATGCGTAGATCGCACATCTGAAACCAATTTTCTTAATGTTGCCATAATTATATTCTTTCTTCAAATTCAGCCACCTTACCAAGATCATTATCATAGACTAAGGCAAGAGCAGCTCGTACACTATGTACAAAGTTGTTATCTTTATGCCATCTATCTGTACCAGATAAACTAGGCATTTGTTGTATTCTAACCCCTTTTATTTCTTTAGCCATATAGTGATGTTTATCACCTGTATGGACTTCTCTATATTTAGCATTTCCAAACATAGATGCATACTTTGGATGAGTTGCAAATAATAGTGGCAGTTGGTCTATCTTACAGTTCCCATGATGGTAACCTATAAATGTTTCACCAACTACAGTTGCTTTTATTAATCCTTCATCTCTTATAAAGCTTATATTCTTTTCATCTGTAAAGTATATATCTAATGCATGTGCTAGATAAAAAGACTTTGTTCTATCATGATTACCTTGTACTAATATAACTTCTACATGATTAGAGTTTGCTTTTAACATCTTGATAGTATCTACAAGTATTGCAAAACCTAATTCATACTCAGAAGAATAATCTAATATAGTGTCTTGTGGTGTTCCGTTTGTTGTTGAATTTTGATAGTTATCTGTATGAAAAAAGTCATTAGATATTGGGAATACCACCTTGTCTACATCATAAACAGATCTTACTTTGTGCATCAAATTTTGAGCCACTTCAAAAAATCTTCTTACTCTTACTGCAGGATTGTTATCACCATCAACGTATCGTTTTGCTAAATGGTAATCAGATAAAGATATTTCAACATCTGTAATATCTCTATTACCATTTCTCTCTGGTGAAGGGATTGGAATGTAATTTGATTTATAGTTCTCTAAGAACTTGCTGAAATCCTCAGCTGTGTAATCTGTTGGTGTTTTCCTCTTTGAAAATACTGAGGAAGTAAACTTTCCGCTTGGAAGTACTTTAGACCAGTAGTTTGTAATTATGTATTTGTCTAGGTCTATCTTGTGAAGCTTTGCTAGCTCCAGGTGGTCTTTAGGTTCATAATCAAGAGTGATTGTACTCTCTATAGTTCCCTTCTCATTGTTAACCTTCTTTAGTGATTCAAAGGCTGTTGAATCGTTTGATGTTTTTAAGAATACTTCTCCTTCATCTTTCTCTCTACTTCTGATCTCCTTAATTAATTCATCTACTTCATCTTCTGTTATGTTCAGCTTTTCAGCATAAAACTTTTTACTTTTCTTCCAGCCCAGTAGTCCCTCTAGCTGTCTGAGTAATTTCTCATTGTACGACATTTAATTGTGCTTTAGTTAAAAAATATTGTAAAGATATAAAATTTATTTTGGATATTACAAATAAATTTACTAAACCAGGTTATTATTTATAATCAATTTAGTTATAAATAAAAAACTCCTAGGGCTACTAATAACCCTAGGAGAAGCCTTGTAAAACCAACAAAACAAGACTTTTTATACATTAATATCTAGGAATATTCCTTCATCAATTGCCATAACTCTAACAACTGTTGCTAAATCAGGCAGTTGATCAGTTGCATAACCTCCGTTACCAGTTTTATCTAACAATTCATCTCTAGTTACATTTGTTGCAAATGGAGCTGTAAAGTTATTTATGTCCGAGTAGAGATTAAACAAATGAAGATCTTCACCTATTTTGTCTATTTTTATTAAAGCTGTCATATTCTATTATGTAAATAAGATTGCAACATTCTCAAAGTTTGTACACGTTCCAGTGTTCTGAACTTTGAGAATTGTTGTACTTTGATTTACTCCTACATCAACACCAGCTGGTGATGTGAGGGAGCTTATTGACACACCAGTAGCTACAGGAGTGGTGTAAAGATCACCATTTTGATATATATCACAAGGTCCTGAATCAGCTCCAACTGGTGCTGTTATTTTTACATTTACGGTAAAAGCCATATTATATTGTTTTTAAGATTTATAAATTAAACTGTACATATATCGATTGGTCCTCCAACATTACCATTTCCGTCAACTTCAAATGAATACTGTGCACTACCTGAAACTTCAAAGATGTGCCATGGTTGTGAAGAATTACCTTGGAAAACAGAAGTTCCCATCGCATTCAGATAAATAACAGAGCTAGTAGTTGGTGCATTACTTGCATTAACGTTGGACACCCAAACATCTAATGTCATACTTTGAGTACATGCAGAAGTAGAACTTGTTTGTCCAAATTCACTTAATAATCCTTGTGTCAACCCACCCACTGTAGTAGTAGTTGTAGTTGTTTGAGAAGGTGCAGTTGCTGTTATAGTACCTAAATCACAAACTCCTACAGCACTACTCGTAGTGGTAGTTGTAGTTGGTGCAACAGTAGTAGTGGTAGTTGTTGTAGGTGCAACAGTTGTACTAGTAGTTGTTGTCTCTATAATTGTTGTAGTACTAGTAGTTGTTGTGTTTACTATAATATTACCAATGACCTCAAGATCTTCTGTAAATCCACCTTTAATAAATGATACATCAGAAACAAGTGAATTAGTTGCAGATTGAGTATCACTTAATATTACAGCTGGTGATCCAAGACCTTGTAATAGTGCTCTGTTTTGGAAAGTATGTATTCCAGTCTTTTGATTTGTAACTATTACTTTTACGGTTGCTCCTGTACCAACCAGAATCTCACCTGTTAACGGATAGTTAGCTCCATCAATACTTTCCTGAACTTGAACAACATCATTTACAAGTATTTGCATACCTACAGCAAATATTTCAGAAGCTGTAGTAGTTGTAAGTTCCCAACTTAACTTCTCAGGAGTTCCAGTAGTAGTTGTAGTTGTAGTAGCTGCTGTAGTAGTTGTTGTTGTTGTAGGTGCAGTGGTAGTAGTTGTAGTAGTTGCTGCAGTGGTGGTTGTAGTTGTTGTTGCTGCAGTAGTAGTTGTTGTTGTTGTCGGAGCTACTGTTGTACTTGTAGTTGTTGTAGCTACCGTTGTTGTTGTTGTGGTGGTAGGTGCAACAGTTGTTGTTGTAGTAGTTGGACAATTAGTTGGTAAGTCAATACAATTTTCACATGTGCCAACAGAGCAAACTCGTATAACGGTTGCTCCCATAGGAAGTGTAACTGTATATCCAGCTACTAAATCTACAGCTGGGACTTGTGTTTCAAATGGAGTTGTAAATCCGTCCGCATCTGAATATAAGTCAAAAGGTCCAGCAGCGCCTCCAGGTGGAATGGTTATGGTTATTTGTATTAACATGGTTTAAGGTATTAAAGTTGTTGTTGTTGTTATATTTTCTAAAACTATATCCAAATAATTTACGCACTTGCCTAAAGCCTGTACTCGTACAATGTTTGTGTAATCTGGAACTAGAGAGCTAGTATATCCATTTAACAAGTCAGTGCCTAATACATCTGTTTCAAAAGGAGTAGTGAAATTATCTAAATCTGAATATAAATCAAACGCAAAGTTATCAGATCCTATTTGAGATATGGTTAGTAGTACGGTCATCATTATGAACAACAGTTGTTATTAATGTTTGTTATTTGTGAGTTAATGTTTATTATCTGTTCTTTAATAGAAGCAATGTCACTAGTGTTAGTTGCAACTTGATTTTTTAACTCGACAAGAACAGAGTCTATTTTTGATAATGCTACATTGATTGTATCACAAGCTTCCACACCAGATCCTGGAAGAGTTGGACCATCGTACACAACTGTGCTCGATACAGTACCATTTGTTCCACAGGAGTTAGTACATTGATTACATGTACTTGTGCATCCACAAGGGTTATTTAAAACTACATCAGTGCAGCAAGGGTTTACAGGTAGGTATGCCATTTTATTTTGTTTTAAGGTATGTAAATTATATAATATACTCCAAGTCCAGGTTGATAGTTACTATGTGCTTGTCCACCACCTGTAGGATTAAGAGTAACAGTATGTGTATGTGGAGGAAGAGGGTCTGCATTAAACTGTCTTTGTCTAAAAGCATTACCTCCACCATCAAATCCTCCACCACCTGGTATAGCTGGACCAACGTAAGGTCCTGCTGCCCATCCTGTAGGGGTTATTGTAGGTGTTGATGGTCCAATAGTAACAGCGTGTGTATGTGAAGGAATTTGTCCTTCACTCAAAACTACACTATTGCCACCTTGTGGAGTTGTTATTGTATAAGTTGGGTTACCAGATTGAGCAGGATCTACAGCTACGTCCATTTGTCCACCAAGCATACTTCCATCACTAGTTCCAACTGGTACTCTACCTCTTAAATCAGGAGTTCCATTTTCACCATTACATAAATATATACTTACCCAATCACCTATACCAGCACCAGAAGCATCAAAGTTGTTAAGAAATGCAGAACCTCCAGTGGCAGCAACAATTGAATAAGGAACCATTCTATTAGCAATAAGTTGTTGACCTGGATCATTTTGTATATAGTTTTCAATATACGTATTTATATCTGAAATTCTAACATAAGTGTTTTCAACAAAAGCTATAAAACCATTAAGTTGATCAACTAGTGTACAAACTTTGTATATTACAGTTTGTAACACTACCTGTGTATCACTTGGATCTGAACCTGCTGGGATATCTATACATTCTAGGTCATAGGCTGGTAACGGTGTTTCTCCTCCTTCTTCTCCTCCTGAAATTTGTTCTTCTAAACTACATAAAAACTTTACGATTCCTGTTAAGTAATTATTTAATGAAAGGGGATTACAATCGTCTAGTTCTGCTTGTAAACTTGGACATATATCTGTCTGTGGTATTACAGGAAATATTCCTGTACCATCAAGTGACGAGGTTAGAAAACCTATTAATGACTGCTCTACATAAGATAGAGAGTCTCCATTTTTTATTCCTAGAACAGGGACATCTACCCCTGTATATTTAACGCACTTGTCTGAGGTTATCTCAGTACATCCGTTATAGCAATTTGAGCAATTATTTGACATGGTATTTTATATTTTAACAAGGGTTATTTAATGTATCTGTTAGACCAACTTGCCAATAAGTTGCTCCATCACATTCTTTATTTATTTGATCACTTCCTCCAAGTTGAGTTACAAATTCTATTGAGTTATTGTCTACAATAGTAAGTTGATCACCTGAATTAAGGCTAGTGATTCCTAATTGGTTAGCTACTTCATCTATTCTGCAAGCCCATCCAACTTGATATGAATTTGGTCCACCATCACATCCTTCAGGAGGTGCACCTCCAGCAAAAACTAGTCCAATTACTTTTATAGTTCCTCCTATATTAGCAATTAAAGCAGATCCTGAATCTCCACCTCTCACTGGGTTACAACAAAGAACACTTGGATCTTGTGATGTAGGATCTTCTAAAGGAGGTTTGAAATATCCTATAATATCTTCCATATCAATAAGAGTTGATACTCCTTGTCTTTTGTAAGAGATAGAGAATTCTCCTGTTGTTGTAAAGATTCTCATAGGACAATTAGTTCCACCTTTAGGACCTGTTGTTCTTCCTGAACTATATAATTCTGGATTACTTGTAAGAGCATTATCTATTTCTGAAGTTGTAGCAAAAGGGAGATTACTTGTTATAACTGAATCTAATCCTACTTGCTTAAAGCTTTCATTAAGATCTATAACATTTTCAGTTAATGAAAATAATGCAGCATCTACATTATTTACTAATCCTGAACTCTTTGGATGTACAGGAACATATCTCACACCTCTTCCAATTATATTTGCTGAGGTAAAATATTCTGCCCAACTACCCCCAGCAACAGTTCCTTCGGTTCCTTGGTATATGTTATTTGTTGGATCATAATCATTTTGTATCACTCCAGATAAATTTCTAGAGTCTGTATAAAATGCATCTGCAATTGTAACATGATTATTACTAAGTCCTAATATTGCTCCTGTAGCAATATCTTTTACAACTAATCCAAATGTACCTACACTTGTGTTAGTGTTATTACTACTTATGGATATACCACCTTTAACAGGTCTTGTATATGATCTGTTAGGTATTGATGCTGATCCTGCGTTTTGACCACATGCACTATTGCAAGTATTTAGTAGCTCTGGTTTACCTATTTCCACAATATCTGTTTTAATAGACTGACTTCCAACTTTCACTTCAGTTGGTATAATCTCATCATCAGACAATTCTGAAAGAGGTTTTTTCTTTTCAACACCACATACAACACTTAACTCTCCTGTATTAACTCCATTAGATGATTTATAACCATACCACACAGAAGTAAGACCTGGATTTGATCTGCGAACCTCTCTTAATTTATCTTTTATTTTTTGTGTTACTTTCATAATTTATATCTATACTGGTGTTATAGGATCAAACTTTATCCATATTGTACTAGGTCCTGATGGGTCAACAGTAGTAGTGGTAGTGGTAGTTGGGCTTGTTGATGGAATAAAAGATAAATTTCCATTACATTCACCTGTATTACTCCAAGTTCTTAAATATTGATTATTAAACTCTCCTGGACCAAAGAATGCTGTGTTGTCATTTATTAATGTAGTATTGTAAGGGAAATTTGTATCTATTTCATATAATTGAATACCACTAACAAGTATATACATTTTATTTTCATAAACAAACATCCATTGCAAAGCTGTCTGGACATTATACCCATCTGGTGATGTTCCATAAATATCTAGGTATGTTATATCTATTTCAAGTTCTATATCTAATGTGGTGTAATCTCTTTGAACTATATGATTTGTAAGGTCTCCTCTCTGATATATTATTTTATTATTTGAAAATATTACAGATCTCCAATAATTTTGATCACTTAATAAATCAAATAAAAATGTTAATGTATATGAATCATCTTCATTTATTACTAGTTTATATATTTTACCAGTAGATGGATCGTTATTTATATTAATAGAATTAAGCAGAAGAGTATTATCATCCACTACACAAGCAACCGAAGCTAGAAAGTATTCATCAGATGGCCAACTTATATCTATTATATTATTAGGATCTGAGGTTTCAACAATAGACAAGTCGCTTAGGTTCCATCTCTTTATACTAAGTTTTTCGAGTGAACTATTCGTTAAATATTGGAACATAATATTTTGTGAACTACCTGAGCCTATTTTATAGTCTGGAGGTGTACCAAAACTGTCTGGAAGGTCAACAAATTGATATTGGTTAGAAAGTGGATTATATCGATAAAATGAATCAACACCACTCGTTCCTCTTGCAGGGCGTGCCCACGTACAAGTAGTTTCAACATCTACACAACCTAGTAATATTGGTCCTCCAGTTGGTGCATCACCAGATATAGTTAAAGTTGTAAAAGGTGTGCTAGAGCTTATAATAAATTCTCCATCACCTTCTGTATCATAATCTGGTACACCTCCACCTATTGTGTTTCCTTGAACTTGAACATTACATCCAACACTTATTGATACATTAGGTGTTCCTGTATTTGTGTCAAACGTATAAACATCTCCACCACTTAAGTCAGGTTGAGAGTTAAGTACAGCAGCTCTAATAGGAATATTATTAACAGGTTCTGAAAAACTTAGTGTAATAGTAAAATCAAAACCTCTAACACTTCTTAATACACCATTTGCAGGTGGGTTAGATATTCCACTACATCCTTCTTGTGGTATACCTCCTACAGTATCGCCTGATCGTAATTGCATATTATCTTGACTGGCACTAGCTGTAACCTCAACTCCTGCATATGTAAAAGTAGCAGGTCCTGTATATACCCATTCACCATCAACTTGTTCAGTTAATGCAGGTATCCACGTAGCTCCTTCACAATCATCATACTGAATATTAACATTTGCACAACCAGTTGATGTGTGTATCCAAACAGTATTATCAGCTACTGTACCTGACAGTGTAGCATTATATGGTCCTATTTGATCAATGTTATATACTTGAAGTGTTTCTGGTTGAATTACCTGTAATAATCCATTTACACCCCATACAGGCATAGCTTTACTTGTACTAGTCCACGCATTGGTAAATTCAGGAACACCACGCTGTTGTAAATTAATAACAGGTGATGATGATGTCCAAGAACTTAAGTCTAACCCTTCATATTGTCTTACACGGTTTGATGCATTATTAGGACTTTCATCTTCGTAGTATCTAGCAGAAACAATAACATTGTCATCATTAGTAATAAACATTCCTGTAAGCTCTGTTGTAATTCCATATGTATTACCAAAACTTACATTTGCTTTATCTATTTTATTATTTTCATTTAGTAGAATATTACCAGATGTAGAAATATCCCATGAGTAAACACCCATACTAATTTCGCCATCATCTCTTGCACCAAATCCTGCAAGTAATGTATTATTATCAGAAGTTGTAGCTATTGCAGTTATTTCACTTCCCCATATACCTCTGTTAGATAGATTATCTACATCAATAGATATTTCTCTAACAAAAGATAGAGTTGGTGTAGCACCAGATGTATCTATATCCCATTCTCTAATATATTGAAGTTCAGGTGGTCTAGCATCATTTACATTGAAATCACCTACATAGAAATCAATAATTACTCCCCTCACATTTGTTGGAGATATATTAGTAAGTACTAATTTTGAAATATCATTATTTTCTGATGTAATTTTAGTTGATCCAACTTGAACAGACCGATTTTCAAACTCCTGATAAGCTTGCATGTTAACTTGATTTGGACTTATCTGTATTGTTTCATATGTAGGAATGTCTTCCTCATCATTACCTCTAGTACATTGCAAAATCTGCTCACCTATAATAGAAGACTCACTGGTTACAGATACAATCTCTATATCACCTTCTGTTTTTGGATCTCCACTATAACCCCATGCACTAGATATAAATTGAATACAGTTTATAGGAGGATCAAACTCCATAGTCAATTCTCCATTAACTCTTAATGCTAAACTTGCACTTGTACTAGTATTTGTCTGATTTATGTAAAATCCATCACATAGGTCAAAACTTCCTGGTGTTGAATCATATATTGGATCAGGACCAGTATATGTTGTAGTTAACACTACACCATTAGATAATGTTTTTGTTCCATTTCCTGTTACAGCATTAGGAAAACCTTCTGGTTGAGTTATATCAATGTTGCCACAAGTTGTAGAGTTTACAGGATAACTAGCTAACCATAACTTACTTGATGTAGAACAGATAGGTCTGTTTATTCCTGAAGTGGTTGTAAAATCATTAGGTACTAACACCACAGTTGATGAATTAGTGTTAAAATCATATACAGCTATTTCTCCAGGGTTACCTCCATAAGTTGACCAAGTACATGGTGAGAATCCTGGATATCCAGTAGTAGTGGTGGTTGTAGTTTCTGGCGCAGGGCAAACAATTGTTCCACTAAAGTTACAGTCTGGTATTATACAATTAATCTCTCCAGAGAAATCACAATTTGGTGTAGCACAGTTGTATATATCTGTTGTAAAGGGTGCACAGTCTGCACCTAAATCTAACAATCTAACAGTTGTTGTTCCATCAGGAGCTACGACTTCATAACCTAATAAAAGATCAGCCTTGCTTACATTTTGTGCAAATGGTGTAGTAAAACCATCAACATCAGAGTACAGATCAAAAGGACCTGACTCTGCACCTGCGAAACTTAATGTTATAAATATTATCATCTTCTTTACTTAGTTTTGATTTGTGGTTGTGGTTGTGGTTGCGCTACATCCAGCTATTATTTGCTGTCGTATTTCTTCTGAACTTGCATCATTGCTCCAACCTCCACCAGTTTGTTCTGCTAATTCTCTCCATGGATATATACCATCTACAACAGGTGAAGAACCTTGACCTCCTCCTACTTTATCTACACCCTCACCTAAAACAAAATATTTAATTCCATTTGCCTGAGCATATGTAATCATATTTTGTATGCCTTGCCAAGTAACTGCGTCAAAATAATCTCTAGTGCTTCCTGGAAGTTGATCAGTTAATATAACAATATGTTTTGCAACATTTGCTCTAAATGCTCCTGCAAAATTTGATTCTGTAACTAATTTAGCTGCATAGTCAGTAGGTTCAGAAGCATACAAACCTGAACCCATTGGAATACATGTACCATTTACACCACCATTTAATTTTTGAAGTTGTTGATTAAGTGTTGCTTGATTATTGTCACCGAATAATTCCCAAGCAGTAATAAATTGATAGACATCGAAATCTCCAGTATTAGCTGGGTCCATACTTGGATTAGGACCATTTATAATTTTTTGTACATTAGGTAAATTTATGTAATCTGAACAATTTGCATAATTAGGAAAGGAATTTGCCTTTTCGTCAGCACTGATTAAAGCTAATCTATATCCACCAGCACCTGACTGAGTATAAATAGCATTTACAATACCCCCTATTCCTAATTTTACATTATCAATTATGCCACCCATTGATTGAGTATAATCAACTATAAATGCTACATCCAACCCATCTGTACATGGGGTATCTTCTGGGACAACTGTAGTTGTTGTAGTTGTTGTTTGTGCAACACCATTACATGCATATAAATCAAAGACTACACCAGCTAATGGAAGACTTGTAGTGTTAGTTAATACTAATCTAGAGATACCTCCTGCTTCTGGTGTAATAACAGTAATACCAGTCTGTACACTTGGGCTAATTTGTGAACCTGTTAAGTTAATTTGATTTTCATTAACTTGAGTTGTTTCATAAGTAGCAGTGGCTTCATTTAAGCTACAGCTAAGTAATGTTTCACCTACAATAGGATCTAAAGATTCTACAGTTATAGTTTCTGTCTCACCTAAGAAACTACTGTATCCATATCCAGCACTAACAAGTGCTACAGAAACTACAGGTGGGTCAAATTCTAAAACTACAGATCCTCCTACTAGTAGAGGAAACTGAGTCTTGTCAGTATCATTATATGTATTAACTAATACTCCATCACACAATTCCTCTGTTCCAGGATCTGTTAATAAACTAGGTGATATTGTTGGTCCTGTATAAGTTGTAGTTAATTGAACACCATTAGATAATACTTTTGTACCATTACCTGTTATACCATTAGGGAAGCCTTCTGGTAAATTTGTATTAAAAGGTACCTCACATTGAGGTGGAGGTGGGATCTCTCTAATTTGGAAACATCCTTCAACTCTACAATCTGGTAATATAGTAGTTGTAGTTGTTGTAGTTGTTGGTGGGATACAAATTATATTTCCACTAAACTCACAAATTATTGGAGAAGTAGTAGTAGTTGTAGTTGTTGGGTTTGGTACTATAGGTATAGGGCATGTTGTTATTTCACATACCGTAGGTTCGTTACATTTAGGAACACATCCAGATGTTAAACGGATAATTTTACCAGTAATGTCATTAACAGACAAAGATCCTCCATAATGAGGATTGCAGTATTTAAACGTTAATATACGTTTATATGCTAGTAACTGAACAATTGCAGTAGCAGGAACACAGTCACCTAACATGAATGCAACATTATTGTATGCACTGTTAGCAAGCTCTGCTATCTTACAATCTATCCGTCTAAGTAAATCAGGTATCTTGTGACAGTCCTGACAGTTTGTTAATCTGGGTGTTAACATAAGTTGATGTTGTTACTTCCTTTTTAGAATTACCGTTACAATGAGCACATAGACCGTTAGTTAACTGACATCCACATCCTACTTTTGCACCACAATTTGCACACTGGGCCATTTTTATCTAAAGTTTATTATGTAGTTGTTACCGTTACCAGTACAACCACAATTGGTTTTTATAAATTGATCAAGCATATTGCTTGCTTTTGTATATAACTTAAGAGCATCTTGTTCAGCACAATTGTTTGCTAAAGAAATTGCTCCTTGAATAAAAAAGTTTATTGTGTTTAAATTTACACTAGCTTGAGTTTTAAGAGCACTATCGCACTCCATCAAGTCAAGTTTTAAAAATGCACTGTCAAATTTCTCCTGCAATTTGTCAACACGCATAATAGTCTTCTCAACATAGTTTATATATGCTGGAGCTATTGAATATTTTAATTTATATATACCATCAGGTAAATCTTGTTTGCAGCCATCTTCAGTTATTCCTAAAGTGTCTGATCCAAAGATGTTAGTTTCTAATGGTAGAAAAGGTAATATCTGTTTACCAAAGTTTGGTACTTCTATCTCAATTGTTGGAGCTGATACAATTGGTGGACTGTCTGGGTAGACAGATGCATCTGTAACAGCAAGCAATAGAGTACTATAGGTAGGAGGTACTATAATATCTAATTGTAATGTGGCTGCCATACTATTGTTTTAAAAAAAAATGCCAGAGGATATGAGTGTAAATCCTCTCACCTCTGGCATAGGTTTATGTTAATGTTCTATCCCTACTTCTGACGCTAATTAAGCAGCAGCAGTAGTTGTAGTTGTAATACAAGTGTTGTCATCAGAAACAGCTCCTAAAGCATCTTCTAGGATTGGCTCAATAAGAGCAGCAATTCCACTTGTGTCAGCGTTAGGTACAGCAATAATTACAGTTGAGTCTTGCATGATATAATCTCCCCATTGATAAGCTGCCTTATCTAATTGGTTAAATCTAATGTAGTAACTATCGTAAACAACTCCATCAGATACATAAGACTCAAAGTTCTCATTGTAGCCACCCATTCTATATAGTGACTTTAAGTATCCAGCTTGGTAGCTATAGAAGTTCTTTTCTAATTGCTTGAATTCTTCAGATCCTCCAGAAGCATAAGATGCTTTTTGGACTACAGCAGAATTAGCAACGATATTACAAGCATCAGCAACAATAAAATCAGCAGTTGTAGCTGGTCCATCGTATACAAAAGTACTGAAGTACATTCTGTCATACTCGAATGGGAATGCAGCAACATCACAAGGTTGACCATATTTAGTTAATGGTTTACCTTCGATTCTAAGTGTAGTTCCACCAACATTTTCAAAAGTAAAGAAAGAGTTGAAAGAAACGTTGTCTGGATTATCTCCAGGAGCTTGTTGTTCTAATTTAGCAATTAGAGAGTTGATTAATGCATTAGTATCTACATCAGTACATACATCACCACCACACTCACAACATGGAGCATTTACAGTTACAGAACGTGTAAATCCATTGAAGTATAATGTATCAATGTAAGAAGAGTGAGCACGTAATGTTAAAGTTACGATTTCACCACATTGTACTTTGAAGTCTGTTACATCAGTAATTTGATTAGCAGCAGTAGCACATCCTGATACTTTGTACCACTCAGTTACATTTGAATTGCAAGAAGCACCAGCTGTTGGGCATCCTTTAATCTTGTCAGATCTTTTAGATCCTTGTAAATAAGTGTTTGCTCTACCTTGAGCGATGTAAATGTACTTTGCATCACTAGCAGGATTTGCTCCACCAGCAGCAGTTACAGTTGCATAATTTTGATCAAAGATTCCTACAGTACCTGCAGTTAAATCTTGAGTCGAACCAGAGCTAGGGACAGCAGTTTGCCCTACTGGCACCACGAATAACGTGGTTAATGAAAAATCAGCCATTGTTTTATGATTTAAAGGTTAAAAATAATTTTATTCATTAGTTTGTATTCTGAATTGTGCACTTTGCACCGCACTAGCGTTTTCAGTATACATTGCAAGATTTTGAACTGTCAAATCTAAAAGTTCATCTTCTAAATATGAAGCAAGCTCACAATCTTGATTAGTAGATGGATTTCCATCCATCATGACATAACCTGTTTTGTTAATATAGACAGGATATCTCATATACATTATGTAAATATCTTTGGGAGTAAATGTACCATCAGTATATATACTAATAGTGTTAGATGATATTGCATTTAACGTTTCTTGATACTCAAAGCTAGGTTTGTAGTGATCATTATTAAGTAATAGAGATAAGTCTCCATGCTTACTTAAATCCTTGTTAATCCATATCTTACGATCTTTGCATTTACCTTTATCAGCTAATACATAACTATCAACATAAAACATGTATTCAGGTTTTAGTGAAGTTAAATCAGCATCCCATTGATGTAGTTCGGTATTAGTTTCTTGTAAAGGTAGTGGTTGATTTGTAAAATCTATAACTAAATTTTGTAAATCTTCGTACCTTTTTTTAAAAGCATCAAACCCTAGTTTGTTAGGGATTGCAAAACCATCAACTTTTTGTTTTATCAACTTAATCTGAGCCTCATTCAAAGCTAAGATCTTATCTTCAAGTTGAATTTGTTGATGCTCGTTAGTTGATAGTTTATTTAGTTTTTGGTCTATTTTGTATAATAAACTATCTACTGGTATCATTTATAAAAGAGTTTTAAAACTAGCCTCTTATACAGAAGCTAGTTTCTTTGTTTTCAACTTTTTTTCTAGAACTATTAAGTCTTCTTGATGATCTTCATCTACTAAATACTTTAATAATTCTTCTTCATCCATTGCTACTTCGTATTCACCTTCATAGATTTTTCCACTTGGTTTAACTCTGTAGATTGAATGTTGAATAGCTTGTTTAATTAAATCTTTAATATGGAGTAAATTTTCTTTCATATCAGCAAATCTGTTAAATACTTCTACAGGATTTAATCCTTTAAAGCTTCCAGACTTAACTTCAGATTGTTTCAACATACTATCAACTTGGTTATATACAACTTCTTCTTTTGTCTCATCAGTTACAGGAAGTCCAAGTAGTCTTGCAACTTTCTTCTTCTTCTCAGGACTCATTGAGTCAAACTTGATAATAGCTTTGTTAATAAGCTGTTTTTTCTTGTAGACAATTGCATTTTCAATATCATCATTAACAATATAGAACTGTGTGTCTGCAGGAAATTCACCTCTTTCCCATGCTTGATAAGAAGATGCAACTGTTGGATGCACTCTTAACCATGCAAAAGCTAACTCTTGAAGAGGTTGTGTTAGATCAAAGAAGTTATCTCCATCTAAAAGTTTTACAGGTTGCACATGTAATGAATCATTTGCTCCTGTAGATAATGCGTAGTTCCAGAATTTAGCTCTTGGTCCTAAGTCAATATCTCCTAAAGATGCTTGTAACTTATCTCTAAGTTCTGTAACACGCTCAATTTCTAGTTCTTTTTCAGTAGGATCTTGAATACGTTTAATGTATCCAGCAGTAGGGTCTAACCCTGTTCTGTACTTACCGTCTAACTCTTTGTAAGGATATTTAAAAACTCCTGTTCCAGGAATTCTTGTCATCCCCATGTTAGCAAGATTACTATCCATCGTTTGCAATTGAGAACTGTTGTATTGTTTCTTGATAGTAGAAACTTTTCCTATTTTACCCATAATGTAGTTTAATTAATAATGTTATTGGTTTACTTTGTAGAATGCTCTGATTGAACAGGTAGAAACTTAATTCAGCATTCTTATGTCGAGAAGGGTGTCCCCTCTGAGGAGGGACAGTGTGGGATGAGGGGACTCTTCTCTGAGAAAGAGTTGACTAGGGAACAGTCAACCGTAGATCTCTTTTTTAGAACTGTGGAATCTCTTCGATAAGTACAGTTCTAGATAAATCCTCGATGAATACATCACAACGATCTTTCATCCAGATTTCGTATCCTGGGAATTTATTAGCAGAGCTCATACCTTGAGACTTAGCAAAACCTAAGTGGTGACGAGTTCCATCAATATAACCCCAAGTCATAGAAGGTGCACCCTTCATACGTACCTCACGGATGTTGTTAATCATTGATCCATCAGACTGAGGAGAAACATCAAATACCATGAATACAGGAGTAGACTTTTTGTTTTGTCCAAATTCTAAGTTAGTTTGTGGTAAATCTAACTCTTTTAAGTGAACAAGTTCTACACGTCCAGTCTCACGAGTAACCATTGCATCAAATGCAAAGTTATAAGTGATAGACTGTCCTTCTCCTTGTAAGTATCTGTTTCCAGAATCAGCCATAAATGTTAATCCAGAGTTAAGTGCATCATCTTTAAGAGCTTGTTGGAATACATCGAATCCAGCCTCATTAGTGTACATTTTAACTCTACGATCTTTAACGTCTACTCGTCTATAGAATAAGTCTCCAAATACTGAACGAATCAAGTTTGCAGAGAACTCACCTCTATTATATTGTACTAAGTTTCCGTTATTTCTCATTCTGTGGTATACACCAGCAGAAGTTCTTTTTAATTCTTGTTTAGAACCATTAGTCTTAACTGTTCCAGGCTTAGCCCAGATCATTCTCTTAACTTTTAATTCTAACATAGACTTACGCATCCAGAACTCAACGAAAGGCTCCCATTTAACATCATTTCTTGTTAAAGGTAGTTGATTACGTCTTTGTGGAGCATATACTAAGATGTCTAATGCTTTACCTGAAGAGTCACGTAACATTTTGTCATCAGCCCATTCAGTAATTTTGTGCTCGTATCCATATGCAGAACCTAATGATTCAAACATAGTGATCTCTTCGCCCAATCTTGGAAGTCCTAATAAATCTTGGTCAAACTCTCCAATTGCAGCATCAACTAGTTCTAATTCGATACCAGTAGATAAGAAAGTGGAGCTTACAAAATCTACAGTTGGATTGTCACTTACTAATGTAAAAGTGTACAAGAATCCAGCATTCCAAGGCTGTGGATCTTTAATTACATAGAAACGTGGTCCATACTGACGAGTTCCTACAGATACGATAGCATTTTTAGAGAATTCGTTAGTGTCAATTACTAATGTAAACTCTTGTCCATCGATACCTGGTTTAGCCATAGCAGCTGTTGAATCAGGAATGTCAATAATTTTTGGGAATTTGTAAGGTACAGCGATTTTCCATTTCCAAGCGTCACTGTTATTATCAATGTAATAAGGAGTGCTCTTGTTGATCATGTCAAGGAAATCATTGCTGTACAATGAAGATTGAGTATACAGACTGATAATCTTTTTATCATAGTCCGCAGGCTCAGTAGAGTGAAAAGACTCTAAGTGATTTGCGTCTGTTAGCTTTCCTACAGCACGCTTATCCATAGAAGCTACTCGTGCATAAGTAAAACCAGTTAGACCTGGGATTGTTTGAATTGCCATTTTATTCGTTTTAAATTATTAAATTATTATAAAAACCATGAATTAGGTTTGGTCTTTTTGTTTGAAGCTTTAGAAGCTGACTTGCTCCTAGTTACTTGCCTAGCTACTTCCCCAAATAACTGATTGGACTTTTTAGTCACACCAGTTCTCTGTATAGTAGATAGGGTAGGATCTTTTTCTAATATCTTCATCAAAAGCCCCACCTTTACTTTCATTTCATGGTTCTCAGGTCTTTTCAAATCTAAGATAGCACGATCAAAGTCAGTGAGATTTTCTCCAGCAGGAGTTTTCCACTTGTCTACTAATAGGAAGTCTTGTAGTTCGTTTGCTAAGTTAGGATTGATTGGAATACCATCAAACTCTTTTTCTTTTAGCTTGTCAGTTAAAATAGTCTGAACATTACTTATATATTGGTTCTTAATAGCAACTTTTTGTTGTTGAACCTGTTCAGCCTCTTTATCTAGTTGTTGAAGCTTTTTAGCTTCATTCTTTACTAACACCTTATGATGTCTTGTAGATACGGCTTCTAAATCACCGTAATTTTGTAATCTCTCGATTTCTTTACTTATGTCTTCTGGTTCAAATCCTTGATCAGCTAATGCTTGTTTCATTACTGATACTTGATTATTCTCTTTAGATAAGTCCATTTCACTAAAACTTACAATTTGATTGTATGTTCCGAAATACTCTTTAGGATCTACACCTTTTACAAAGATGGATTCAAAGGCTTGTTGGTAATCTTCTCCAAATTGACCAATGAAGTTTTGAACTATCTCAGATGCTCCTTTTTTCTTTTCAGCAGTAAATCTTTCTAGAAATTCTTCTGGAGTATTTATTGATACTTCTTCTTCCTCATTCTCTTTTGTAAAGACTCCTAAGTTAAACAAGTCATTAGCTAATGCAGTGAATTGACCTCCATCTACTTGAGCTTCTTGTTCATCTTCTTGTTCATCTTCTTGAGACTCTTCAACTTTTGCTTTTTCTGCAACAGCTGGTTCTTCTTTCACTTCTTCTTCTTGTTCTTCTTCTGAATCACTTAAGAAGTCAGCTATCAAAGATTCTCCTGATTGTTTTTCTTCATCAGTTTTACCATCAACACTTTTTGGTTTTGTAATATCTTTACCTCTTGGAGGATCATTATTTACTTCCTGTTTTGGAGAATCTATTTCATTTACTATAGGTTCAACATCGTCAGGATTACCTGAAGCAGTTTCTGGAGCAAGTAGATCATTCAACAATTGAGTATCTCCTGCACCAGCTTCAACAGTATCTTGAATACCGAAATCACCGAGTTTATCTAAATTATCAGACATATGTAGTTGTATTTTGTTACGTATTTGGTTTACTTATGTAAAACTAAGTCAAGAGTATCTAATATCAAAGTATATTCTAGCCTTTTTTATAACTTTTCTGGATAATATAGCATTAATATTTTCCCCTCTCCTAATTTAATTAATTAGTTTTTCTTATTTCTACCTTTTGCATTTTCTTTTGCAACAGCAAGATCATTTGCTTGATTGTCACGAGCTAATTTTATTTTCTCTCTTTCAATCTGTAGCTTCTGCTGAGCTAAAGTATTTTTTGAATTTATATCAGCCATTTTACTCTCAAAATCTTTTTGAGCTTTAGATTGTTGGGATGCTAATTTTTCTATTTCTAACGCATCTGGTGTACCTGAAGCATCAAGGTCAACACTTGCTCCACCTTCTTTAGACATTGCATTTATCATAGCAATCTCTTTCTTGTTTACACGATCTAATTCGTTTTGCAAGTTTTCATTAGCTTGTTTCTCTTGAGCCATTCTAGCAGCTTCTTGCATCTGAGCTTGTGCAATTTGACCAGCTTGCTCTTGTTGTTTTTGTTGCAACTCCATCTGTTGTTGCTGTTGTTGAACTTGTCTATCTCTAAGATCCTTGAAAGTTTTCTTCATGTCTCTCATAGACTTAGTGCTGTACAGTTCGATTACATCATAAAGTGTGCCACCGTTCTGAATAATAGCTTGAGATAGTTGTCTAAGTTCATTAAACATCTGAGTATCCTCAGGTCTATTAGTTAAGAACACTTTTAAATCACGAAGTTTTAAGTCTGATCCATTCACTTGAACAAATGCAGACTCTCCTTCGTTTGTTATATATGACAGGGTAGATTCTGGTTTAGAACTTTCAACATATAAAGATGCATCAACAATAGCTTGGTATAGTTGACCCATTACATACTCATGAGCAATAAATAGAGGCTCTGTCTGAGAGTAACTTTGTGATAGTGCTGTTTGTGTACCTGTGGCTGTTTCTGATGCAGCTATGGAGCCCATACGCTGTTTAGACATACCAATAAGTTCCCAACATTCTATCTTCATTTGTTGTGCTAGTGTATAACGAGCTTGTATCTCTTGTGTTCTTGTAAGATCTAAAGAGGTAAACTGATTAAATGAGCTTGGGCTCTTAAGATTCTCTGGACTATCATCAACAAACACAACACCACGTTCACGAGCTTCCATTTCCCATATATCAAGTGCATCTTGTGCATCTCCATCTTTAGGAACAGGAATATGTCTAAGTGACATTAGTTGCACCTTACCAACTTCTTTTTCTAGAAGCTTGTATAACTGATTCATACAGACGTTATAAATAACTTGGAAGGGTTTCATTAGATCAACTAGAGATCGTGCTTCTGTGTTCTTTATTTCATACGTAGTACCTATGATTGGGCAGTAGTTTAGAAGTTTATATGGTTTAACATGATAAATATCTGGACCAATCTTAGTTCCTTGATACCATTGGTTAACCCATCCCCATTCTAGAGATATTTGTGTAGGCATATCACCTGACTTGTATGTTTCATCTACAAGAGTTGATTGTTCATTACCTAACTCATCTGTGTAAGTAAGTTTACCTATTTTTCTTTTAGATATCCAGTAACTTCTTATAACAACATATTTGTATCCAAATGAAGACACATTAGATGTAAGACCTAAAAAGTCTTGCAAGCCATCATTGTTCTCTTTCATCTCTGACTCAATAATCATACGTGTCTGTAAGATTAATGGGTCATATGTATCATAGTTTATGGAATCTATTCCAGGATCAACGTTTGGATTACCAAGGTTTGACTCTTGCACATCAATTAGTCCATAGTCTTGCAATGAACTTCTTAAATGATCAATCTCTTCTTTAGTTAGCTCTGGAAAAGCTTCAATGATTTCTGAGATTTCCATAACCTCAACAGTACCAGCAGCATAAGCTCCCTGTGATCTTCCTGTTGGGTCTGATATATATTTTTTATCTGGTGTTGTAAGAAACCAAGTGTTCTTTGGATTAGCCACCTCTATGTTAAATCCAAGCTTAGAGTTATCTTCATATATGTGATAAAACTCTCTTGCAGATATTAGTAAATCTCTAAAAGCATCTTCTGACATTTCTTTTACGTTAAAATCTGCTTTATTTGATGTAAGTGTGTGATTAGCCCACTTCTCAGCAACAGATGTATAACTGTCTAGTTGATCTTTTACTTGCTCCATAGTAATTGCCTGAATATCTTCCATAGATACTTCTTGACCAGATATAGCAGCTTTTGCCATTACTTGTTGCTTAACTTGATTAATTACGTAAGCTTGTAATGTATCTGTCTTAAACTGTAACTCTTGAGCTTGACTATCATCATCAAATGCCTTAACTCTAAATGTGTCAGGACGTTTAGATATTTCACCTACTAGTTCATTTACAGGAGTGGTGATGATTGAATAGTGTTTTACATATGCAGGAAGATCAATGTCTTTCTCCAACATGTCTGTAAAACTTTTAACCTCTGGCTCATCAATCAAGAAATCTTCTTTTCTTAATATTCCTTTCATGAGATCATAGTTCTTTACAAACGTATCTCTATTTTTTACATATTCTGAATATGCTTTGTTTGCAAAGTAATCCATAGTATTTTTCACCCAACTATCATCTTTCTTCTGCTTCTCAGTTTTAAACTGGTCAGGAAAGATGTTTAGGTAAGCATACTTGATATTGTCTTCTTTTGTATATCTTATAATTGCCATTATGAAAAAAGTTTATTTTTCTTTCTATTAAACAATCCTCTAGATTGTGTAAATAGTTTATTTTTTTTGTTTCGGTTGATCATAGATGTTAATCTTACGTCCTGCTGTTCTCCTACTTTTCCAAGAATAGGATCTAACTTCATAGCTAGCGCAATTGCTAACTCAGCTGCAATGATTCGGTCAAAGTTACCTGATTCATTATACTGTATCATTTCTTCTAGCAGAACAGGATCTAACACTTTAGCCATACCTTTAGTTTGAGAAATAACCTCACCATCTTCGTCAGTCTCAGAGTGTACAATTTCTTCTGTATACTTCTTGAGGCAACCATGTAGGAAATCTCTAATCTTTTCTGATGATCTATGTATACCATAGTCACGTCTTACGGTAGTATTTGGTACTATTTCTTTCAACCATGTAGGTTGTCTTTCTAAATATTGAGCATCTCCTTTACTTATCATATGATCTATAAAGGATATCTCATCATTTTCACACAATGCTCTTGCATTGTAGTATTTTATTAAGTATCGTGCTTGGTTTTCCCAGGTTTCTTTCTTATCTGGACGTGCACAATAGCTAGCTACAAACATATCTTGGTATTTCTCACCAGATATAGCATGCATACGTTTATATATGTAAACTGATCCTAATGATGAACTATATGCTGATTTACCCTGTCTATAAGGGTCAATACCTGCAACATATAGGCCATAAGGTGGATTATCTACAGGAAATTCATAAATAACTACAGGAGCATCTTTTAAATCCGTATGTTTTAATGGAAAGTTAAGAATAGGACGCTTATCTGTAAAATCATGCTTTACACCATCACCATCATCATATAATATGACAGGAGTTCCTGTTCTTTCACCTTCTATTAGTCTATGCTTCTGACGTTTAGCTGCTTCTATGTCAAAGATGTTTGTGTCTTCATTTAAGAATATATCATCTACCTCTTGTGGGTAGTACATCTTTTCTTTTAGATATGCTAATCTATCACCTGCTTTCTTAAGACGCTCTAAGTTAGTATTAGTTACTTCTGTAGCCTTTTCTTCATTAGATACCATCATAGGTACGTCATGTAGTAAAGAGCTCTTAGGTTTATCTAAAAACGCACCTAGTGTAGAATCTTCCTTAGCTTCCATTCTATACTTGTGAGAAATAAACAATCCATGTACACGCTTCTCATCTTTTTCGTTATTGTACGTAAGAAAGTTAAAATTATCTACGTCAAACATCAAAGTTTTAGCATCCATGAATTTTTTCATGTCTCCACCTGTTCCTGTAAGAATAGGACTACATCCCCAACCAAATGGTGTTGTAAATCCAGGAACAGCAGCTTGGAAACCTCGTAAGAAGTTACCTTTACCAATTTCATCAATGATTAGTCTACGAGGTTTTGTACCTGCAATAGCTTCTTCATTATTACCTTCATCTAAGTTACGAATAAGGATCTGTGAAAATGGTACACGTTCACCACCTCTAGTCTTGATACCAAGTGTTACTTGATTCTTCCAGTTATCTTCTACTCTTTGCCATCTCCACGCTTTAGGTAAGAAGTTAAGTCCTTTATCTATCTTATCTGTAATAAGCTTAATATCAGGAGCATTTAGTCCTGCAATAATGTTTTGAGAGTTTTCATCAAAGGTTGCACCTTGAGCAATATAGCTTGCTTCTATTACAGACTTAGCAAAACGTCTAATACCTAGTATGACTAAACCTTTTTTCTCTTTATGTGCTCTATCTATCTCATTTGTTACAAGCCATTCATTGTCTCTGAGTAGTGGATTAGCATACTTCTGGTTAATTCTACCATACTCATCTATAACATCTACTTCTGTGTGCCAAACGTTTAAATGCCAGTATAGGAATGGATTTATATACACTCCATCCATCATGCAACCATTCATACACAACTCTTTATGGTAGTTAAAGAAAGATCTGTATTCTTCAGAATCTGCATCTGGAATACGTTTTTGATTGATAAACCAATCTTTATAATCTACGCTGTGTAGTTTCATGTTTTACTTTCTATTCTTGTAGAAGTCTTCTGCCATTGCTCCTAATTGAGCACCACCTCTTGTCTCCACTTTTTTCTTTTCTTCTTTTTCACGTAACTTATCTACTTGTTCAAGAAGAGCTAGATAATTCTTCATAGTGTCTTGTACAAACTTACCTTGACTTTCAATAGATGCAACTACCATAGGTATTACACCACCAGATTTAGTTTCTTTATACTTAACTCTATCTTCTAATTCATGAAGAGGGTTAGCGTCAACATATTCCTTCCAGGAATTAAGTTGTTGTTCTGCCCAATCAAGTTCAGCGTTTATGTATGTAGTTTTCTTTGCCATTTATGTTTTGTTCGTTCCACCCATCTTCCCAATATATAAAGATGAGATTACTATTAATATCCATCATCGTCATTTAGTTCATGAACATTACTGATTCTCATACCATCTCGTAGTATTTTATCTATCTCAGACTCATCATGAGGTACATCCATATCTATACTAATTTGATATTTTTGTAATGTGTGATATAGGTTTTTATCTGTTAATCCCCATAAATACTTAGTTTCTAGTCCATCAAATGATGTAGCTAAGTGTTTTCCTAAACTTAAGGAAGGGTGATCTCTTTTAAGTTCTGCTAGTAATTTAATTATTTTGTGATAATATGTTGCACTCATGTTTATATCAGATCATTTATGTCTTCATCAGATATAGGGTTTATATCTTCTTCAGGTGGTTTAACTTCTGTAAGTAAATATTCTGGATCTGTTTCTTTTGTTTCTGATTGACCATCATAATATTCAGGTCTAACTGTAACTTTTATCACATCATTTTCTGAATCCTCTCTTGGTTCTCCTTCTATATCAATGAAATCTGCTCCTTCTTCATATAACTGAGTTAGTACATGAATAAGTGATGTTACTGGTATTTTATTTAGCCTTAGATGCTTCATGTTTCTTATATTCTTGTTCTTCAATATCTGTTAATACAGCTTTCCATTTGTTTATAGGGCAAGAGCATGATAAACATTTACTCTTTGCAGAAAGTGTACAACCACAACTTATACAGTGTGCATCTGGTCGTACAGTGGAGTGATTCTTAGAATGATGTTCACATTCATTACATATTGCTAGGCGCTCTGCACTCACCATAGCTATCTGCTCCTTTAGCTTCTCTGGAGGTAAGAGATTGTTTCTCCACCCCTCATATATCTCCTTTATCTTTATCATCTAGTTTTGGTTTTAATGACATTAATGTTAAGTTCAGTCTACTAAGTTTACTCTTTATGTAATTTAATTTTTTTTCTGGGGTATTCTCATCTACTATCATCTTCTCATACCCAAGTTTAATATCTTCAAGCTTACTTACATGTTTCTTTGCTTTCTTCTTGTTGAATAGAAACTTACCAAATCCAGAGAGCTCTACACTGTTGTTTGTCTTTAAGGCATCATGAACGCCATCAAATTGATGTGTTATCACCTGGTTTATCACTCTCTCTGATATCACCATCTTTGTTGACATCTTCCTCACTATCCACTCTCTGAGCGTCATGTCTTTCGGTTTCTTCATAGTGCGCTATCTTTACTACTAAGTTTAAATTTTTTTTGAAGTCTAAAACGATGATGGGATTGACCCTCACCTTACCTGACTCCTTTACAAATATACCTATCTTCTTAAGCTTAGATACAATGTTGTTGATTGTTGCTGTCGTTGTTTTGTACTTGTCACAAAATTGTGTTCTTGCATTAGCATAAGATATTGTACCCTTAACAGCTGTAAATGCTACCAACTCAATCTCACGTTTGGTAAGACCAAGATTGTTTATAGCTGACAGTATAGAATAATACTTCTGAGCTATAGCATATTCATCACTTAAGCTTTTCTGTAGCTTTTGAATGACTATCTTTCTTTCTTCCATGATTTAGTTGTTCTTATTATACGTATGTACATTACAAATATACAATAAATATTTTAATGTTCTACATCCCTTTGTTTTTCAATGCTATATTATGTCTAACATTTCTCTTTTTCCTTTCTTGGGACTTGATAAGTGGTATTAACTAAGCCCACCCACCCACCAAAGGTATAACATTTTTGTGGTGCCAACCAAATTTTCTGAAAACTTTTTTTTAAAAACGTCCCACCCCATCGTGTGTATAAGAGTGTAGTCCCCTCCCCACAGAGACCCCACGCATAAAAAGCAGGGTTGGGATAGTCCCCCCTCATTAATAAGTCTAATATTAAAAACAGAAAGAAAATGGCTTTAGAATTTAAATTGTACGAACGTACCGAGAGAACTGAATTAGGAACTGTTGCTGAACTAACAGGTGTTGGTGGCAAAATTGGTTTATTACCTACTAACTTTAACAATCACGACAAGCGTGTTGTTATTATTATGAAGAAAGCTGACGGCACAAGTGCCCAAGTGGTTTGTTCTTCTAACGTAAGTAAGGGCTTACGAGCTAAGGAAATTACCCTCAGCCAAGTGCAGGGCTTTCAAATCGTTGAGCAAATTACGCCTGACGGTGAAATCATTAACATTGTAACAATGCCAAGTGGTGGTGCTCTTGTTGAGTTCAATGTTACTAACGAGGTTGCTGAGTACCAAGCTCCAACCTTTGACCCAAGCGAGTTGGTTGCTTTCTAAGCAATCAATTAGTAAAGGAGGGAGGGTAACACCTCCCTTTTTTTATATATAGGGTGGGAGAAAGACAAGGGTGGGCATTTAAAACACAAAAATGGTTTGTTTGTATGTGTTTTATGTGTATGAAAGAAAGAGTGTGTACACAGTATCCACTTTTTACCACCTTTTACCACCTGTTATAATACTCACAGTATATTAAATAAATATAGCATTAACATGCTACACTTATACTAACACCTAATAACTTTCTCTCTATGCTTATATTAAGTTGGGGAGCTCTAAAGCTGAAGAGCATTGTACTAAATTATCATGGAAAACCACTTATTTAAAATCCATCACAAGATAAAACTACAACTTGATGCTATATGTCAAGAAGCAGGAGATATGAATGTAGAAGAGTTTATGCAAGTGTATGAATCTCTCAAACAAGATATGTATCCTAAGAAAACAGGTATCAGTCGTAACTTCCAAGAAGATATGATTAATGATATGGATATGGGTCAATAATAACAATAATAAACTCACTTGTAAAACAAGGGTAGATACCTCACGGAGTATGAGGTTGAGTGAGCAAAGTATCAGGGGAATAAGGTTATGCGTTAAAACCTGAATGATTGTTATTAACTCTCATCCAATTGCAGGTGATACTCTGAGTGGTATCAAATAGCGGAATGCACAAGTCAAGGATTGCAACCTTGTGAGAGTTTTTTAATTAACTTAAGGCTGGAGAGCATCGTACTGTAACATTATGAAAAGAAATGACGATACATGCAACACAGCAATACTTATATTAGTGCTGCTGTGTGTTGTTATGTACTTTATAGGTAAATATACATGATATGGAAGATGAGTTTGAATATCAAGGACGTTCTAAGGAGCGTTATGAATCTAATATGAAGATTGGTTGTCTTATAGCTATTCTCTTTTGGGGCTCAGCTATAGCTATCTTCTTATATAAAATGTTTTGGGCATAGAATGGCTATTAAGCAACAATCAGGTGGTGCATCACCCAACGCTGCAGGAGAGCATGAGCGCAGCCTTCTATGCTTCAAAGCATATTAATAAATACGTTTAATCAATAAATACAACAACAATGAGAACAATTAAGTTAACACCTGTACAGTTTTACAGGTTTAGAAAGGTTGCACTTCTTTATGGAGTGTTATTTATGTGTAACATATCACAAGGTGTTTACACAGTGGAAGCTAATGATGATAAGCTAGAACAAATAGGTTATTAGTCATGGCTCACAAAGAAGAAACTTGGGACATAGAGTACTGCAATGTGGTACTCTTTGTTACAGGATGTTACAGTCCTGAAGAAAAGATGGTAATGTATAACTCAGACTTATCTGGTTATCCAGGAGCACCAGCTGATTTTGATATAGACAAGATTCAGTGTGGAGGTCAAGATATCATGGACTTAATAAGTGGAAGTCAACTTGATGAGATAGAGAAATTAATACTAAATACACACTACAATCATGAGTATTAAAGAACACAAGGTGCTTGCAACAGGTTTGCATTGCATTACAGACAATAAAGGACGTGTACATGTTTACACGGAGAAAGAGTATAGCCTCTTAACATGGTGGCATAAAATCAAGGCTAAATACTTTGGACATGGATAGATATAAGAAGAATCTGAAGGTAGAAGGTGACAAGGTGTACAGTTATGATACACATGTTGCTACAATTGATGAACCAGCTGGACATTTGATTGTTCATGGTGTTTGGAGTGTAACAACAACTAAACACGTTAACTACGTTGCACGAGAACATGGATTAAGACAAAGATATGATTAAGACACAGAAAACACGTACGCTCGTTACTAAAGACAATAACAATAGTGCTAATTGCATTGCACCAAACCTCATCTATGGGTGTTTTGGAGGTTGTGTAGACACATATTGTTACATGTCTAGATATAATGGGCGTAGAGTGTTTGTAAACACAAATGTAGATGAGATATTTCAATCTGTTGTTGAGTGGGAGAAAGGATTCAATAAGGTTGCAGACCAACAGGATCCAATCTACACTATGGTTGACGTAGCATGCAATACAGACTTGGTGCTTATGCAAAAGCATATGCCTGAGTCTTTGCATGATTATCTCAAGCGCTATGATGACCATCCACAGCTTAACAGTACAATGGCTACAAAGTATCCAGCGCTGTTGAAGCTTGATGTTACACATTTCAACAAGCCTCCAAGAGTGAGAGTGAGTCTTATGCCACAAACATATTCTAATGTGTTGGAGCCTAAGATGCAGAAGATATCATCTCGTATAGAGGATATTGACCGCTTGAAAGACTTAGGATGGCAAGTGCACATAAACTATTCACCTGTTGTGTTCCAAAGAAGATGGATACAAGAGTATGATGAACTGTTTGCAGAGGTGAAGCGTGTAGCAGGTGTGAACAAGTGTGAAGTGATAGTGCTCACTAATCATAGGAATCAGATGGCTAAAGCATCACCAGAAGCACAAGAGATGATGAAATACAGCTGTGAGATAAAGAATAACAGTGGTGTGATGCGTTATCCAATACGTGATAAGACTAGGTTGCTACAAAAATGGAAGCAACTATACAATAAGTATTTTGAATTAGAAACAATTAGATATATATTTTAAAA
>TARA_R100001463_G_scaffold27082_1_pt1 | contig 30585 bp, 36 predicted proteins | sample TARA_R100001463 | Tara Oceans TARA_R100001463 (sample SAMEA2622242) | marine metagenome | biome: marine biome (ENVO:00000447); feature: deep chlorophyll maximum layer (ENVO:xxxxxxxx); material: "saline water (ENVO:00002010), including plankton (ENVO:xxxxxxxx)" | depth 40 m
AAGTTTTTGCAGCTTGGTTAAAGCCATAATTCATATACTTTTCATCGGTATTAATTTCAATTTTAAGTCCGTACTCTGTATCGCAATCAGCAGTAAAACTATGTACGTCAACTACTTGTTCAGTAGCTGCAGTATAACATTTTAACTCATAGCTTTGGATATCTTTTGCTTTAATTTTAGTTCCTGCACTTGTTAAAATTTCATCTTTTACACCATCACCAGTAGTATCTACTGCTAATGCTACAAAAAATTCATTAACATCTTTGGCAGTAGTTGCGTTTAAAGCCTTACCTGTGTTGTAATCAAATACTCCAATATCGCCAGCAGCTAAATCATCAACTGTTTTAGTAGTATCTACTATAACATCAGCAGTTGCTGCAGGGATAGGAATGATTGAAAATACATCATTATTTTTTGCCATTTTTTTAACAATTTAATTTATCAAATTAATTTTATCACGTTTAATATTATAATCAGCATATTGCAATTGTCCTGTTAAAACTAATACAGCAATGTCCACTATTTCAGGATGGGTATGAGAAGGAAGTTCACAATCTTTAAAGCCTGTTAATAAAGACCCATCTGGTAGTTTATATTGCGCAGCAGTTCCAAAGTCCTCTGCATTATGAATATAACCTGGTTTTTTAATATAATCTAATACTAGATTATCTATTATAAATGTACCATCAGAAAATGCTTTTATACCTTTATCATAAAATCTTAAATTTATTTCTCTCCATTCAAATGAAGATCTATCAAAAGGTGAAAACTCAAATTCATCATCATGCTGTCTAACTACACAGCTAGCACTAACATCTTTGCAGTTGTTTTTTGCTAATACTGCTTTTGCATGAACTAAGAACTGATAATCTTCAGGTAACTCTATATAATATTCAAAATCATTTTCTTTTTTAGTATATACAACTTCGTTGTTTTTTACTATAGTTCTTATGTCATCAATATTTCTTTGGTTCTTTTCAAACCCGAAATCAAATAGCATCTTCACCTTTCTAGGTTCAGCAATCATTTTAATAAAGATCCCTTGTGCCTCATTTAATGCCCAATCAATTTCAGGTATTCTAAGGTTTCTATATTGTTGTGAATCTACTTTATTAAGTTTTACCTTAACATCATAGTGCATATTTTTGATACTCATTAGCTATTTAACTTTTCAAGTATTGATACTTTTAATTTTTGATTTTGTGGATTGATAAAATATTCAACAGCATCATCAAATGAGTTTGCAATTTTATCACCCATATAATATATTGAAATTCCTTCCTTAGTTAAAATGTTTCTATGCAATGCTTCTAATAAAGATGCTCTTATATAAACTTCTTTATCATCCATTTTTGCATATGACAAAAATAATTCAGGATTCATTTCAATAATCTCATCAAGCTGAACATCTAAAAAATCTCTACTTCTACCTCTTACCATTTTTTCACTGATAATTGTTAGTATATTTACTAACTGATCAGTAGACATCTTTTGAGATAAGGTATAACATTTTCTTTTAACTTGTATTCTAGTAGCCTTGATTTCTACATCCTCTGCATCATCAAAAATTACATGACTTGCTTCAGGACATAAACCATCATTATAGTCTTTCATAGAATTAGCTACCATATTACTAGCTTTCAAGTTTTTAATTCTTACAAACTCTAAAGGAATAGTAGGGTCAAGAAAAATTGGATAATTTGGCAATTTAATTCTTGATGCATTGCTATCCCAATAAGCATGTGGTTTTTGAGCATTAAAAACTTTAGATAAATCTATACCTAATTTAGCTTGATACTCTTCAGTTTCTTCATCTGTCAATCCAGTTGCATAAGCACCTGATGCATGGTCATATAGAACTCTAACTGTTAAAGGTTGAGTAAAAGATTCTTCACCATCTTTACCATGCCACTTTTTCTTTTCTATTGGTCTAATTTCAACTAATGCTTTTTTTTCCATTTTTACAAAATTTAAAAAAAGGTTAGGAGCAGTATTGCTGCTCCCAACCTAAATATGTTATTAATTTCTTTTCAAAATCAATTCACCACAACGAGATACATCTTCGATGTGAATACCACACTGATCTTTAACATGCATTTCATAGTAATCTCCTGCATGAGATGCAAGACCTGTATTAGTTACAGGACCATAAGGATTTACCATACCACCTACATAAATTAAAGACATTCCACCTTTCTTCTTAACTTTTAAAATATTAGAATCACCACCTTGTCCTGAAAAGTCAAGGAAAGTAAATCTCATTGATTCTGTTGGATATCCAGTAAGAGGATCAATTTCAAAGTTAATTTCTCTATCATCATACAATGGTAAATGTACAAGTTCTAGTGTAGAACCATTTGCCATCATATACTTAGTAAACTGATAACCAGCAGACCAAGCATTTTCATGATATGGAGAAGATGTTTTATTAACAGAGAAATCTTCAACAATCTTAATGAATCCACTCTTAGCCATCCAATCTTGTACTGCTCTGTGGAACAATAACATACCATATTCACCAGTAAAGGCTTTGATATGTCTTTGAGAACCAGGAGCAACTCTTGAATAGAAGATGTCCATTAAATACTCTTCAATTAATTCTGTAGTTAAGTGAGAGTAAGTTTCTCTATGAGAATCTTCAAGTTGTTCTTGAATACCAGGACCATTAAATACTGGTCTACCATTAGCACCAAGTACAGTATCAGTACTGCGAGAATACCAATAACCTCTTTCTAATTCTCTATAGTATTGCTGCCAGTATTCTACCTCTGCATACTTAATCCAAGATTTATGGACAGTACCATTAGAATCAGGAATACCAACTGCTAAAACTTCTGTACTAGCATCACCTGTTACTCGGTATTTCTTTCTAAATCTAGAAAGTCTGTTTTTAAGAGTAATAGGAAGTGAGTACTGTGTACTACCAGATTGCTCTGATGCTTCCTCATACATTGAGAATAATTTTGCCCATTGAGTACCAGGTTTTAGATACTTAACAGGTAAAGATGCATTAATGTCATCATCCATTAATCTAACTGTATAAACCCAACCACTACCTTGTCTTACAGGTTGTTCTTGGATTCTACATTGGAACTTCTTATTAGAAGAACCTGCATGAATAACATCACCAGTTACAAACCAATTTTCACTTAATTTAATTTTGAAATTAGTTCTTCCTGCACCAGGTTTTGCAATTCCTGGAATTACATTTTCAACAACTACTAAAGGCTTAGTAGAAGCTGTTTTTAATGACCATTCCCATTCAGAAGTAGAAATTTCTTTTTCTCTACCTGTAGCAACTAGCGTGCTTGTTAGAGAGTTATCAGAAAAATATCTCTTTGATGAAAATAGTTCTGCCATTTTTGACTCAAATACTTCTGGTCTAGCATGAAGTGATGCACCTAAGTGATTCATCTCTGTCATGTTAGAATGCCATTGCATTTGCTTAGTCACAAGTTTATTGCTTATTTTTGCCATTTTTTTAAATTAATTTAATCATTAAAATATTCATACAAGGCTTTTTTCCTCTTACCAGAGGAAGATTTTGAACTTTTTATTTTAGGCTTCCTTTCAATTTTATCTTTTGTCTTCTTCGTTACTTTGGTTTCTGTATTTCTAATAATATCAGAAATGTCAAAGTCATTCTTTAAAAGTTTAGCTATTACTAATATCTTTTCAGGATCTTGAAAAGCATTCTGCAAATCACTTTGCATTTGTGTTAAGTAGTTATTCTTACCTACTTTTACTTTTGCTTTAGTCATATAAGAATGTAAGTTTCTTTTATCTTCTTTATTAAAAGTAAAATGTCCAATACTTTCTATATCACTCAATCTTTGTTTCAGATCATCAGATAACTTTTCTCTCTGCTCTCTAGCTATTTGGTCTTGCTTTTTTTGTTCTTCGAGCATTTTCTTTTTATAATCTTCTTTCTGCTGTTCAAACTTTTTCTCATACTTTTCAGCATGTCTTTGCAATTTACCACCTTCTTTTAGCCATTCAATCTTATCCTCAATATCTTCATCATCATATCCTTCTTGTTTTAGTCCATACTTGACTAAATTTTCTTGATGACTTTGATCATCAATATCTCCTGAAGGATTATCAGTAGCTGCTTTTAAACTTTCAAAAAACTTTTTTGTATCACCACCACTCTTTTTATATTTTAAAAAAGCAATGGCATCTTCATCTAGTTCTTCAAAGAAACCTTCCATAGTTTCTTCAACTCTAGACTCTATTTCATTGTCTATAACATCAGAAATATCTGCATCCTCTTCAAAATCAATAGTTAATACTCCTTCTTGTTTCAATTTAGAAACTAACATTTGAGCATCACTTATTTCTTCTTCTACATCCTCTTCACCTGCTGCATATTCAAAAGTGTCTTCTTCAAAAGAAATTTCAGGTTCTTTTTCTACCTTAGTTTCTTCTTTCTTTTCTTCAACTTTTTCTTCAACTTCAGATACTTCTTTTTTTACTTCTTCTTTCTTTGGTTCTTCTTTGGGTGTTTCTGATATGCTATCTGCTGCATTATCCCAATCATCCCATGAGAAGTTTTCTAATTTTTCATTACCTTCCATAACGCAAATTTAATTTTAAATATTTAAAAAAGTTAAGTTTTATTCTTAACATTATTTACAAACTTAGAAATAGCTTATTTTTTATTTTGCTTACTTTCTTTCATCTTTTCTTCGTCTACTCTCTTCTGATGATCAAACTTTTCTTCTGCTAATTTTTGTTTTCTAGCTTGAATTTCTGCATCTAATCCATGTTGTGCAACTTCTAGAACATCAGGTTTACCATCTCTATCTACATCTTTATCTTCAGCAAACCCCATAGATAACATTGCTTGCTTCTGAATATCTCCTTGTATTCTCTTATCTGTAATTATAATATCTGTTTCTCTATCAAACTCTTTTTCTACTTGTCTAGCTTTTATTTGCTCTTGTTGCATTTGTTGATCCATTTGTTTCATTCTCATTTGCTGACCTTCCATTTGTTCTCTCTTAGTTTCTTCAGCAACTCTTAATAGATCTTCAGCTTCTTGCAATCCATCAGACTTAATAATCTTGATAATATCTGCCATATTAAACATCTGATTCTGCATACCTGCATGTGCTAATTGTTTTACCATTTCTTTAGCTTCATGTGCTTTAGAAGAAGATGCTACCTCAATACCATATGTAGAATTATACAATAACTGTGGATTCATTTCAAGCATACCTATACTTAAATCATCAAGTACATATCTAAGCATTCTAGCTTTAGTACCTGCATATGCTTCTTTAGCTACTTCTAACAATCTAGTAATAGCATTTCTTTTTACATAATTATGCATTTCAAACATAGGCTCTAATATATTAGATGCCTGTAATATAGTCTGTCTAACATTACCTACAGATTGCTGTGTATTAATTTGTGCTTCCATCTCTTTAGGAATACCAATAGCTTCACCTGCTTTTCTTTCTATATAACTAGCTAGATTTATATAGTTATTTATATCAGATGCTAAAGACATATCTAACACTCTGTTTATCTGACTAATATCTATATTTCTATTACCTTCCTCATTTGGATTTACCCAAGCAACCTTAGTAGCTTCTGCGTAGTAATGCCACTTTTTAATATCTATACCTGCACTTTTAGGAATAGAGTTTATATTCATCATCAAAATCTTACCTTTATCAGATGCCATTAATAACTCTATTCTATACATGATAATGTTATAGTAATACTGATATGCTTTTATTCTATCTATTACTGATGTAGTTTCTGAATTTAAGTTATCATAAGCAACTCCTATATATGGCAACTTACACTCATGTAGATTATCCATATCTTTAAACTGTCCTACCATTGGACCCATGCTTAAATATAAAGGTTCTGCTAACTTTACTTTATATCCTTCATGTACTTCAGGTAGCCATTTAAATTTAAGTTCTAAGTCACCATACTCTTTTGCTAACTTATAGTTTTCTTCAACTATTCTTTCTTGTACTTCTCCATTTGGATCTATATATGTTAAAAACCCAATCTTTCTAAGACCTTTCCATACACAATGTAAAACCCTAATAGTATCATCAGTATCATCACTAGTTTCATCAAAGTTCCAAAACCCATCACTTACACCACTTGCACCTTTACCATAGGCTTTATAAATATTATCTATATCTTGACCTTTTAACTCATCACCAAATATTCCCACAATCTGTGATGGTGTAAGTCTATACTCACATACTGCCCATTCTCCATCTTCTATAAATTCTACATCAGGAGATTTATCATAATCAAAATATAGAGGGTTTACTACACTTATTACTGGCACACCATTCTCTATACCTACATGATATATTTCTTCTCCTGTAATTGCAGCATGCTTAAATCCTTTATTAAACTTTCTTTTAAGGTCACACTTGCCTATTAAATATTTAAGCAATTGCTCTGCTAATGCTTCTGCAGGATCTTGATGTTTTCTAGCCATGTACTTTTTAATTTCAGGTGGAGTCATAGCTTTAGTCTGTTGTTCTATCTGCTGTTGTATCTGCATCATCTCTTCTTCAGACAACTCTCTACCTTGTGCTTGTTGCATAGCTTGTTGCTGAATCTGCATTTGTATTGGATCCATTATCTGCTTAATAACATACTCCTTATACAAGTCAAATTCTTTCTGCTCTATTCTATTTGTAGCATCATCATTAACTGCATATACTGTCCAAGAAAAAGGTCTTTTCTCTTCCATACCCATTAATGCTTTTATCTTACCTGATATAATATCTCTATTTGTAAGATCAGCTGGTAACTCTCCAGCTTCTGCACCATATGGTTTACACACATATTCAAAATCTCCAAGATTTACTATGTTATTAAATAAATCATAGTTTACCTTTTTTCTTTTGTAACTACTAACACCACCTTGAAAAGAATATGTGTTGTTATATAAAGACCTGACATCTAATTTATCTATCTGGTTTTTATAATACTGCCTAGACTTTTTATTCTTCTGAAACTGTGTTACTCTTTGTTTCTCACTAAAATTATTTTCTGACATTTTATTTTATTTTTTAAAAAGAAATTTATGAAATTGTAATAGATCAGATAAATTTCCATTTATTTCATTTCCATATTCTTTATCTAATTCTTCTTCTTCTATTTGAAACATCAACATCATGAATGACATCACTCTATCAAAGTTTCCTTTTCTGTTATAATTAATTAGTTCTTCTAATAATCCTGTATCATATATAGTTTCTAAGTTTAATACTTTGTTACCATCTTCATCAACATCTCTTTCTGTTAGCAACCACCTCTTTATATATTTTTCTCCTGCATCTTTTAACTGTTGATTCATATGAATACCATACACCCTAGATACTTTAGATTTCTTTACATTTTTAGATATTACAGCATCAGGCTGCATAGCCAACAAATGTAGTAATTTATGATTCATAAAGTAACTCTTTACAGAAGTTACTTCATTCTCATGCATTATCTCTGCATTATAAAACTCTGCTATCATAGCAGCTTGCCTGTTAAAATCATCAGTAGTATTTGGTCTACCAACATAACTAGCAACTATAGTATCTCTAGTATAAGAAAACTTATGATTCCCTTTATATACGTATAAAGACCCTAATGATGTTCCACCACTTTGATCTTGTCTATAAGGGTCATACCCAATTTTATATAAACCTTTAGGTGATTCACTAACTGGACTTTCATATATAACTACACAACCTTTGATGTTTGCAGTCTTAGGTCTATAATCCCATAAAGGTTCTAACTTATCATTTAAATCAGGTCTTGCTACTATCCTACCTTCTTCTCTATATAGTACAACAGCAGTACCTTTTTTAATATGTAAGTTTTCTCTTTTTACTTTGCTATAATGATTTCTTAATTCTACTACAGGAAAATCATTTGTATTTACAGTTAAAAATGCTTCTCCTGGACATAATGGATATTCTTGATTATGTCTATTTAAAGTATTAGTACCACTACTATTTTTAATAATTTTATTTCTAGTTTCCTGCTCTTTCTTTACAGCACCATCTATATCAGAATTACCACTATCATCATAGAATCCTTCCATATTCCAAAACACAGGATGAAAAAATCCACAACTAGAATTTTCTGCATTCTTATCCCATACATTTACAAATGGCATTAAGTCATACAGATCAGGATTATAAAACATATCTGCAAAATCTTTAGTACCACTCTTCATATCTCCACCAGTACCAAATATAATTATCTGACCAGTAGTATAGCTACCTGCTTCTAGTGCAGGTTTTGTTGCCATATATGATGCTTTTAAATTTGGAAATGCACCTGCTTCCTCAAATAATACTAACCTAGCATCTTTACCCCTTGCAGCATCAGGATTATCTTTAAATGTCAATGCAGTAATCTCTGACTTAAATCCTTTCTCTACATTGTTTTCTTTAAAAGAAGCCTTTTTATGATGTACCTTATCTACATAATCTCTACTCTTTTTCCAAGCAGTATGTTGATCTATATGTGATATGTAAGCATTTACCATAGACATAATCCCTTTAGGATATAAATACTCTTTTAAAAATGCACCTGCAATACTTAATGAATTTCTATACAAAGAATAGTTATTTACTAATGCTGCAGCATTCTTAAAAGAATAGCCTTTTCTTCTACTCTTACCTACAATCATATGTTTACCACCATGTAAGTCTTTCTTATTTACTTTTAACTCTAACTGCAAAGAATTAAAAGCAGCTATAATATCATCTTTACTATTAGAATTATAAAATGGAATATCTACATTAAACATTCCATTAAAAGCAATATCTTTTGCCCAGTAATAATTATAATCTCCATCCCAAAAATCAGGCATGTCTTGTATCTTTGCAGCTACATTAGAATATGCTGATTTTAAATCTACCTTCATAATAGGATAAAAATTAAGATAAGCATAATGATCTCCTGTTATCTTTACATCTCCTACACTATACCCTTCTTTACATCTTTTTGTCTGCTCATCCCAATACTCAAAATATCCTGGTGATCCAATAGGATCTGCACAATAATACCCATATTTAGAAAAGTGTTTAGCTTCTTCTCTAAACACTTCACTATTGATCCAATGACCATTAGCATTTCTTATTGCAGATATTTTTCCTTCTTTATACATTAAAACAAACTAATTAACAATGCAGCAGTTAGTCCTATTGATAATACACCACCACCTATTAAATACACTTTATTTCTAACTTTTAATCTATTGTTTTCTTTTCTCAAATACTTGTTAAAATTAACATTAGTATCTATAATTAATTTATTCTGATTATCTATTCTTTCAAAAGATGATATTTCTTTATCCTTATTTAAAACAACCATATCCTGCAAGTTTATTACAACAAGCTGTGCATTTATTAAACTATCACTAAATTTTTTATATTGCACATATTTCTGTTTTTCTAGTTTTAGAATATCAAAACTATCTAGCTTATTAGCTACCTTTTCAATTACAGATCTTTCAATACAAATAAGACTATCTTGACAATCTACTGATAAGGGAATTATTAGTACTATCCCTATAAGTATTCTTTTTATATAATTCATTTATCTTTTTTATTTCTTTATTTATCTGTAATAACTCTTTTTTCCTATCAGGAAAACTACCCTTTATACTTTTAATCTTTGTAAACAACTTGTTATTTTGAATCCTTATACCGGCAATGTCTGCTTTTAAAGAATCTATTACTACCTCATATCCTTTTATAATCTTATCATAATCTACAACAGTAGCTGGATTTTTCTTAAACACTAATGCTAGAAACATAATAAACACTAATACAGAATATGATATGTAAATTATATATCTATCTTTCATAAGGATTTATTTCTTTGTTACCCACAGTCTTACTAGCTTCATACAACTCTTCTTCTACTTTTCTCCTTAAAGATGTTAAAGACTTTAATACCTGATCTGCTTCTTTAATACCTCTGACTACATCATTAAATTTATGTACAGGCATACCACTTCTGTTCCTTTCTTCATAATCTAAACCATCAGTTAGATAATTTATAGTCTTACTTAAAGCAGCTAAATTAGCCTCATAATATCTAATAGTTGGAGATGCTTCAAACTGCCATTCCTTATACATGTCTATAGCTGTAACAACTAACTCATCTGCTTCCCACTCATCTTCTACAATAACTTTTTCTTTTATCTTATCCTCTTTTATCTCTTCATCATAACCCTTAAATGGATTACTCTTTTTCTTAGAAACCATAAACTCAATAAAAGCAAACTCCTGCATAGCAACATTCTTAGTCTTACTTTTATCTCTTTTCCATATCTCCTTAAATGGAGATACATTTAAAATATTAGCAGTAGGTCTTACAACATTTCCATTTACTTCAAATATTTCCATTATATAATTTCTTTAACCCATTTAACAATTACATCTGTATACTTTTCTTTATACCACTTTTGCATTAGTATTTCTGCATCTTCAAAATTGTCAAAGAATAAATTCTCTAATAATAAAGCAGGCATTTTAGTTTTATTAAGAACATAAAAATTAGCTTCATAATCACTATCTCCATCAGAATCATCTTCTAATAAGATTAAATCATCTTCTAATTCAGGACCTTCTTCTAATATAAAATTATCTTCATATATATCTATTAGCTTCTGACCAATAGAATCACTTTTAGTATTACCTTTAGAAGTCCATACCTGAAACCCTTGTGCATTATGATTTCTAGTAGCATTAGAATGCTCACTAATATATATACCTGAAGTAATATTAGTATGATAAAAATTAGCAATGTTTACTCTATCTTGTAAACTAGTATCAAAATATGGATGATATACAGGTATTACAGTAATTCCTTCTGCTCCTAATTTCTTTTTTATTAACTCACAGTATTCTCTATTTTTTACACCTTCATAAAAAATACCATCATCATGAAATACACCTTCTCCATGATTAAACATCTTACTAGGTGATGTAGTATATTCACCTTTAGGATTTATCCCACCATGACCTGCATCTAAAAATATTACTTTCTTCATTTATAAACTGTTGATTGAATTTTTAAATCATAATTCTTTTGTCCATAACCCTCTATCATAATAACAGTAATATGTTTAACAGACTCATACTCTGTCTTACCCTCATCTTCTAAATGCTTTGCTATATTATTTGGTGTATATATAACTTCTAAATAATTATCCTTCCAAATAGGAACACTACATCCACATGATGATTTAGCACTTACAAATATACCTTCAGATAAATAATCAAACTTTACTGTTACTGGTTCTTTAGCCTTTACTCTACCTATATTTATATTTTCAGATTTCCACATAATTAATATTTTTAATGAATAGTTATATTTTTTCCTTTTAAAAGAATAGAATTATCTAATGCCCAATAATGATCTTGATCTTTAAATACATCCCCATTTTTAAAAGCTAACCACTCTTTCTTACTCATCATTCTAGGATAACATAACCCATCACAAGATTTATTACACATTTGTAAAGCAGTAGTAGCACATCCACATATAACACACTCTCCATTGTTATAACATTCTTTGTTCATATTAGCAATTCTAAATTCTATCTGCTCTTCTATATGCTTTCTCATAAGTTTAGATGCAAATATCTTATATCTAAAATTACCTTGAATGTAATACCAAATGTCAATAACCTCATGATTTCCCTGTAATATAGAAATCAAGTAAGACAAAATTTTAATTAAAAACTGCTTAACTTTTTTCATACTGCTTTAAATAATTTACTAATAATTCTTTTTTTAATTTATACTTATCTTTAGATATACCTCCTTTTTTATATAAATTATCTAAATTTCTAATGTTATTTTTTATCCTAGAAATAGCAGGAGTAAATAACCCTAACTTCTTAATCCTAATATCAGGAAATGTTTCACTACCTAGATATTCTCTAAAATATAGAAAGAAATTATTTATAACTTCATAAGCAATATCTACATCTATATCATTTTCTAAAGCATATTTAAGAATATCTTTATTCTTAGCCATAGTTAGATATTTTAAAATAATACTCTTGCTCAAATTCTGCAGGTAATACTACTTCTGATATAAATAAAGCACCATATTTTTTATATATAAAACCTTTTTCTTTTAATGACTTTAAGTAATTACCTAATCCTCCTGCTGAAATATTTAAATTAGTCTTTACTACTTTTCTAGCTGTAGTACCAAATAAATCTTCTTTTAGATCTCCTTCTAGATTCATAAATTCAGATAATACTTCTATTTCTTTAGGTGTTAATCTAATAGGAAGAAAAGGATTTATAACCTCTAAATGCTTTTGATAAAAAGTCTTACTATCTAATTTTAAAGTCTTACTTATCTTTTTAATTTTCATAGTTTTCAATTTTACTTAATACAAATCTATAACTTAATTCTCAAACTTAAAAGTTACTATTTAAGAAAAAGCTATTTTAATATATATACTATATATATAATATTTAAAAAATATAAAAATTATTTTCCTATACAAGTAAAATATAAAATTTCTAATAAAAAAAATATACCTCCTACTAGTAACCCTACTTAACAAGTTTCTAAAAGCACCCCTGATTTGTGAGTATTTGATCTACCTTAATTCTTTGCCCCACAAATTTGACAAGCCAAATTACCCCCCACAACATTGGTGTTTGCCTTTATTAATCTTCGATTAATTATTTTTTTACTCTAAATCATTTTAGTATGCAACTTACTGTATCATCTATCACTCCTTGTTCTAATGGTAACTCTATGATAACCTTTGAATCTCTGTCAGAGGTTCCTGGTGTAGGAACAGTGTCCAGTGGTAAAATGTATTTCTATGTCACTAATCCTACTTGCCAAGTCAATGACGAGGTCAATTTGGATATGTCCAAGTTTGACATTGTCAAGAAAGAGGGCAAGAATAGAGAGGGCATAGAATGCACGTTCAAAGTCTTAGAGCTAAAGCTCTAAGCATATACGAGGTTGTCAGGCTCTATTCCTGATGTAATGCATTTCCAATTAGGGTGCATTCCTCTGTACTTTATATCCAATGCTTTGGCATTGGATATATCTTTTTCGTGGCACAGTTGCTTTTGCCTTAACTAATCTTCGATTAGTTATTTTTTTATATTAAATCTAAAAAAAGTATGAAAACTTCAGAGAAAAAATCTTATACTGTAAAGACAGTTAAACCATTTACTTTAGTTATGGATTCAAGTGGTGCATTATATGACCCAAGAAACCGTAAACCTAAAAGTAAATAGGTTTAAACTCTTGTGTAAACACTTTGTAGGCTTATAATACACCAATTATACTCTCGACAATCAAAGTGTTTACACTTTTTATTTAATAAATAGCTTAAAAAAAATATTCATTATGGACATACAAATAATAATGATAATCATAATGGTCTTAGAATTAGTAGTAATTTTAGGATTAGCAGCATGTATAGATTAATAATAATTTAAGAACCTTGTTGACATATCCATTCTAGAGGGGATATAGTCTGTAAACCTATTGTCACACAGGAGGCACTGGAATCCTTGAAATAGATGACAGCATAGAAAACACCGCAAAAGGTGGGGGCAAGGTTCTATTTTTTATTACCAATAACCTTCTATAATAAATAAAGCATGGGTTTATTATAGATTGAAATATGATTCCATGTAGAGATGTTAATACTGTACTAGTGTTAAAGCATTAACATCTTGATTATTAACAAACAGTTCAAGTAAAGTGAGCGATTACAAATGGACTAATAAAAAGCTCCAAGTAAGTTGAAAGATATCATATGCAATGTCTTTTATACTTACTTGTTTTTTTTTACAAACTAAATCAAAAAGAAAATGAATCATGATCTTTTGGTTTCATATTCAGAAGCTAAAGTAAAAGATATGACTCTTGAAGAATTTGAAAAGATTCAACAAGAAAATTGGTATCTTACTAGAGCATTTTGTAACAAACTTCAAGTTGAAGAAGGTAAGTATTATATTTCCAGATATGGAAGAAAATATAAATACTTTAAAACTCATAAAGATGCTGTTACATTTGGTTCCAATATATTTGGAAATGAAGATGAATATGGAATCTATGAAAATGACTAAGAGTCAGAGCAACTATGCTTGGTAACAGAAAATAGTAATCTTTTTAAAACCCATAAAGTAAAAGATATGACATTAGTACTAATAGCAATAGCAGTCATGATGCCTGTTATTGTAACCTTAATCTGTATTAAATACACAGAGATTTAGATGTATATTATATCTAAATAATTAATCATTAGAGTTAGAGTAAAATCTAACTCTTTTTTTTTTGTTCACATTAGTGTTTGCCTCTACTAATTCTCGATAGTCTCTGTTACTATTAAATGTAGAATTTTATTGTTAAATCAAATTAAATATTAAAAATGGAAAAATCTGTAAATTTCGGTAATGTAAAAGCAAGTAGAATTTATCAATCACAGTATCAAAAAGCAGGTACTATGACTTGTGAATTAAAACAAATTGTAACTACTACAACTATTTATCCAGGTGCATTAGGTACTGATGATAATTTATTTAGTGCCAGTGATTTCTCAGAAATTGAAAATCCTGAATACACAAACTCTGAAACAAGAGTTTATTGGATGAATGTTCCTGCAGGTACTACTATGCAAGATGTAGAACTTAAATTACAAAGTTCTTCTAATGCTAAATTAGTAAAGATTCTAAGTAATAGACCAATTCTTTCTAGCAACCAAGAGTATGCTATTAATAAAGGTCTTACATCTGAAGAAGCTATTGCTAATAGCCAAGTAGTAAAAGATATTCATGGTAACTTAGTTCGTAGAGATGGTGATCTTTGTTTCAAAAAGATTGTGTTTAGCCTAAATGGTGGAGAAGATGAGAATTTAATTCATGAGAATGCTTATGAGTTAAGCACTTCACTAATGGGGTAATTGGTTAGTTAAAGTCTTAGGTGTTGTAATGACATCTAAGGCTTTATTTTATTATAGAAATAAAATGCTTATGTGTGCGTTATAAAGCTGAAAAACATTGGATTTTTAAAATTACAATGCCTTGCAAGTATGTATAAGAATTTATTTTATATAACTAAAAATAACCAATTAAAAAAAAACAGGCTTGCCTTCAAAGCCATATTAGTTTTTAACTAATAAAAGGATAACCTTAGCAATAGGGATAAAGTGAATTTCTTAAAGGGAAATTTGCGTAGCTGTAAAGCTATCCATAGAAAGGTAATGTGCTATATATTTTTTGGTGTTCTTGTGCTGTAACCAGTGATGAACAGAAAAATATAATTCTTTGCAGGTAGAGAATTTGAGGTAGAAATACCAATAAGAAGCATGTTAGATAATGATAGTACCAATTGCCAATTGGGAAGTTGTTATCAGATAAAAATTATAATGGTTGTAGAAATACACTGTTTAATAATTTTAATCAGTAAGTAGGATTGGCATCCAAAAACAGAGAATGGTTGTATCTAAACTTGTCAAAAGCAAGCATGATACAAACTTGAACTAACCATTCTTATAGATCTGTGACTTTATTAATTAAACAAAATTAACAAAGCAAAACATGTTCAAGGCTATTGGAGTACAATATCCTTATCCTGTTGTAATATACAGGTGTTAAAAACTCGCAAGGTTTTTAACAAAGCAGACAAGTATTATCTTTCTAATAGGAGGCATCCTATTTATCCAGGCATGGAAGAAGGTAAGAAAGAAAACTTATATGTCCAATTGCAGTAATGGCAAGCATTTTAACTTGTGGATATGCTATTTACTTATAGAAATATAAGTGTGTGTAACTTTGGGAAACCAAATAAAATAGTAGCATAAAAAGTCAACACTCATCTTTTTATTAAAAGTAAATCTGATCTTATGATTAGGTTTACTTTTTTTTTATTGTTACCTTTTGGAATTAGCCTTACTTTTTTTTTACCATTACCAATATAACTATGAATACATTTGTATATGATATAGAGATGTATCCTAATTTATTTTTCATTCTCTTCTATGACATAGATACTAGAAAGTATCATAAATTTGAAATTAGTCCTAGAAAAAATGATACAGAAAACTTAGCTAGATTTCTAGCAAGAAATAAGGGATGCAATCTAATAGGTTTTAATAATGTAAGTTATGATTATCCATTACTACATTATTTTATATTACAGTTAAAAAGAAAACTAAGTCCTCAAAAGTTAGTAGCAGTTCTATATAAAAAAAGCAATCAGCTTATAAAAATATCTAGCACAGTCATTAAACCATTGTTTAAAAATATTGACTTGCTATTGATAAATCATTTTAACAATAAATCAAAGATGGTATCTCTAAAAGAATTAGAGTTTAATCTAAGAATGCAAAACATTCAGGAACTACCATATAAATTTGATACTGTACTAACTGAAGATCAGATAGAAGAGATAACAGTATATTGTAAGAATGATGTAAGAGCAACTTATTTATTTTATTTAGAATGTATAGATTCTATTAAGTTCAGAGAAAAGATGTCTGCTAAATACAATATGGATTTCACTAATTACAATGATGTAAAGATAGGTGAAGCTATATTAATAGATGCTCTTTCTAAAAAAATGAATATCCCAAAGCAGGATATAGAATCTATGAGGACTAGAAGAAGTAGTATGTCTATCAAAGAAATTATAGTTCCTTATGTAAAGTTTTTTTCAGAGCCACTAAAAGCATTTACTACATGGTGGAAAACAAAAATAATAACAGAAACTAAAGGGCAATTTTCTAAGATACCTATTACACAATGCCAAGATATATTACAGTATACAAATGGAAAGCTATGTATGAAAGATACTATGCTTAAAAAATTAAATATAATTCATAAAGAATTTGAATTTGTTTTTGGTACAGGTGGTATTCATGGCATATTAGAACCAGGATTATGGAAATCTGATAAAGATACAGAACTAATACTAGTAGATGTATCATCATATTATCCTAATCTATGCTCTAAGAATGGTTTTCATCCTGCTCATTTTCCTGAAGATATATTTATATCTGTAATAGATATGCTTTATCAACAGAGAATGCAGGGAAAACTAGAAGGAGATAATGAAATTGTAAAAGCTATCAAGTTAGCACTAAATGGTGCTTTGTATGGCAAAAGCAATGACATATTCTCTTGTATGTATGATCCACAGATGATGATGTCTGTATGTGTCAATGGTCAATTACTACTAGTTATGTTAGCAGAAAAGCTAATAGACACAGGTTTTGAAGTTATCCAAATAAATACTGATGGTATTTTATTATCTTGTAATAAAGAAAATAAAAAAAAGCTAGATATCATATGTAATAATTGGATGCAACTAACAAAGCTAAAGCTAGATTATGATTATTTTAATCTAGTAGTACAAAAAGATTGCAACAACTATATAGCTAGATACACCAATGGAAAGATCAAGAGAAAAGGTGCAGCATTTTCTTATGAGTTAGAGTGGCATAAAAATCATTCTTCTCTAATAATACAAAAAGCTGTAGAGCAATATTTCTTATATGATATTCCAGTAGAAACCTTTATTACAAATCATAAAAACATCTATGATTTTATGCTTAGAGTAAAACTTAATAAAGGTAGTAAGCTATATGCTATTAAAGATAATGAGAAATTAAGAATGCAAAAAATTACTAGATATTTTGTAGCTAAAGAAGGAAACTTTATATTTCAGAAAGAACTTCCACCAAAAAATGGTAAGCAAAGATTTACTGCAGTAGAAAAAGATTACTATGTAATCCCATGCAATGATCTATCTTCACCATATTGGTCTGATGAATATATATTATCAGAGATAAACTTTGATTATTACATAACAAAAGCAAATAAAATTATTGAAGCATGTGTGAATTTACAATAAGTGGAGTATTAATTCCAGCAGGTATAGAAATAAAAAAACTTATGCATAAAATGCTAGAGAAAGAATTAATTCCAATATGTATTCAAAATGATGATGAAGAATATAATTTTATTAGAGAGCAAGTTATTAATGAAGATAATATAGAAACACAAGGGTTAATTCATTTTATATCATATATAAAAAACTTTGAAGCATGATTTATGTAGTAGAGCATATTAAAGAAAAGACAGAAAAATGGGCTTTTGATAATTTAGAAAAAGCACAGAAAAAATTCATTTATCAACTAGCAAGAATAAAAGTAGAAAAAGCAATCAAAGTAGAGAACTTTGACATACATTTTATATCTCCAACAGGAGAAGAAAAACTATTTATAAAAGAAGTAACATGAATGCAAAACTGAAAAAAAGAACAGAAGTACAGAAAAAAGCTGTAAAAGAAATTGTTAGTTCTAACTTTAGGGGTATTGTTGATGTAGCACCAAGAGTAGGTAAATCTAAAATAGCTATTGATGCTATGAAGAAGCTAAAAAAAAACAAAAAGGTGCTGATTATAGCACCTTTTAATCCCATATTAGAATCATGGAGGGCAGAGTTTGAAAAATGGGAGTTTAATTTTAATGGAGATATAATAAATCAAAGGTCATTAGATAAAGTAAATATCTCTGATTATGATCTAATTATATCAGATGAAATTCATACTCTTTCAGAATATCAAAGACATCTACTCAAAGCTAAGAAAGTTTTAGGATTTTCAGGTTCTATTTCTAAAAAAACTAAAAAAATATTAGAAGAAGAACTGTTTGTTAGACCTATATATACTTATACAATTGCACAGGCAATTAAAGACAAGATTATTTCTGATTATCAAATAAAAGTAATATCTTGTAATCTTGACACCAAGCAAAAATATATAGAGGTAAACACTAAAAATTCCAAATTTAAAACTACAGAGTGGAATAATTACCAATATTTAGATTCTCAATTTAACAAGTTCAAAGCTATGTCTTGGTCTAATCCAAGACTAAATAATGTAAAAATGCAAATGGCATCTAAGAGAGCTGATTTTATATATAATTCTAAAACTAAATTAGAAGCATGTAAGAAATTAGTAGAGTCTATGGATGAAAGATTTTTATTATTTACAGCAAGAACTAATGTAGCAGATAGTTTTGGTATAAATTCTTATCACTCTAAATCTACTGCAGATACATTATCTATGCTTTGTAATAAAGACATAGATAAACTAGCAGTATGTGAAATGACTTCTATGGGTATTACTGTACCTGATCTTAAAATAGGAATCTTTCATCAACTAAAATCTTCAGAAGAGAATGCTATTCAGAAGATTCTAAGAATGTGTAATTGGGAAGATGGTGAAGTTGCTAAGATATACATATTTCAGTATGCAAATACACAAGATGAAATATGGGTAAACAAAGCATTAGAACCATTTGACCAAAGTAAAATTGATTATATAAGTTTAAATAAATTTGAGTATGCTTAACAAACAACTGTTAGATATTCTTGAAGAGAACAGGATTCCAGATACTGGGATCCTTTATCTTCTGGCTATCTACTACAACTTAGATGCACAGCATCTTATTGATGATGATGTTCAGAAAAAAGTGAACATGTTAAAAATTGTTGAAAGAGATTATGATGCAGATGAATTTACTATCAAATGGAACATGCCTCTAATGCAAGGAGAGAAGCCAACAGTAAGTCATTGGGATTGGGTAGATGACTGGAGAAAACTTTTCAAGCAAGTAAATCCTGAAAGAACAGGAGTAAAACAATATTGTATTGCAAGGATGAAAAGATTCTTTTCTAAATATCCTAATTATAGACAAGATGATGTAATGAAGGCTACTAGAGCATATCTATCTACAATTTCTGATCCTAAATACTGCAAGAAAGCACATAGATTTATCTATGAAGATAGTGGTGTTAATGAGTATTCTCTCCTACTAGAATGGTGTGAGAGAACTAAAGGTTCAGATAAATATTTAAAATTTAAACAGATGGGTAAATGAATTTTGTAGAGAAGTTTAAATCAGGTCAGCTTGGTAAGAATTTTGGTTTACCTACAGGATTAAAGTCTTTTGATTTAGCCATTGATGGTGTTCAAAAGAAATCCATGTATGGTATTGCAGCTGCACCTAAAGTAGGTAAGACTACTTTTACAGATTTTTCTTTTGTTATACATCCTATTCTTTATTGCTTAGAAAATAATATTAACATAGAGTTTCATTACTTCTCTTATGAGATAGATAGAATCAGAAAAGAGTTTGATTTTGCATCATTCTTTTTTCATTATGATCATAGTATATCTTCATTTGAGTATAATGGTAATAGATATGCTATTGGTAGTAGATATTTTCTAGGTAGACTAAAATGCAAAGAAACAGATGAGATTATTCCTGTTAGCAAAGAGCATAAATTGTTGTTAGAAAAAGTATATAGAACTAGAATCATACCTATATTTGGTGAGTATAGTCCTGAAGGCAAGAAGATTAAAGATGGTATCATTAATTTTCTAGCTGATAGAGATAACCCAACAGGTATGAGGAACTTATTACTTAGCTATTACAAAGACAATGGTAACTTTATCTATGAAGATTATTTTGTTTTACAAAATGGCAAAAAAGTTAAACAACAAAAGATTAGTGGTTATAAACAAAAAGATGAATCTAAGTATCACATAGTTATTACAGATCATATTAGAAAACTCAAAAGAGAGAGGGGATTCTCAATGAAAGAGAATATAGATAAGTGGATTGAGTATACAGTAGATCTTAGAAACTGGTGTGGTTCTACCTTTGTACACATATGTCACCTTAATAGGGCAGTAGGTGATATAAATAGAATTAGATATGAGTCAGAAACATTACATCCAACAGGTGATGATGTTAAAGACACAGGTAATCTTTCAGAAGAATGTGATTATTTAATTACACTCTTCAATCCAACAGAAGAAAGATATAAATTAGATAGTCATTTTGGTAATGATCTATCTTTATTTCCAAATTACAGGTCAATACACTTAGTAGAGAGTAGAGATACAGAATGTCCACAGCATCTATTTACTCAAATGACAGGTAATATAAAAACTTTCACAGAAATTTATTAATTTTAAAATTAGAAACATGGCGAAATCAGTAGCAATTGTTGCAGATTCAGGGTTTGGTAAATCTACTGCTATAGCAAAGATTGAACAAATAGGTCATAAAGGCTTAGACCCTAAGAAAACATTAGTAGTTAATGTTAAAAACAAACCTCTACCAATAAAAGGTTGGAAGAGTAGCTTCAAGCCTATAACAGGCAAGGAAGATTTAAAAACAGGTAACTATCTAGCTACATCAGACTTTGGTGTAATTATAGATACCTTGAATTATTTTAATGAGAATAGAAAAGAGATTGTCAATGTTGTTATTGATGACTTTCAGTATTTGATGGCTGATTCTTTTATGAAAGATGCTCTTAAAAGTGGCTTTGATAAGTTTAATAAACTGGCTAAAAGAACTTATGATGTGCTGAATACAGGTATTAACATGAGAGAAGAAGTAAATTTTATTATTCTCACTCACTCTGAAATTGTAGAAACTCAAAACTTTGGTACTACATATAAGATGAAAACTATTGGTAAAATGCTTGATGACAAAGTTAAGTTAGAAGGTTTATTTACTATAGTATTGTATGGTAAGTCTACATTTGATAATAAAAAGGGAGCGCAGAGAAGTTTTGTAACCAACTTAGATGGTCAATATCCTGCAAAATCTCCATTTGGAATGTTTGATGAACTATATATCAAGAATGATTTAGGTCTAGTAATAGATACTATGAACGATTATTATAATTAATTATATTTTTTAAAATTTTTATTATGCAATTAACTGTAAATCAGATTTTAGAAGACCTAGAAAATGGTCTAACAAGAACATCCTCTGCAAAGAATCATAATCCTGACAGAGGTAGTATTATGGATAAGTATAACCTTACTCACTTCGAGGTTAATGAGTTATTCAAACACCCTAAATTAAAGGGTAAGAAAACTAAACAACCTAGAGAAGTAAGATTTACTTTGATAGATGATACAGTAGAACAAACTACTGTAATAACTACACCTACTCATAGAGTAGAAGAAACCACAGTAGAAGAACCTACTGCTGAAGTAGTAAATAGTGAAGAAGAAACAACCTCTCTTGGTTGGTAATTGGTGTATTTAAGTGAAAGTCAATAATGGCTTTCACTTTATTTTATTTAATCTTAAATTATAATTTATGTTATTTGGAGGATATGAAAGTGATGAAAGAAAATCATCAGTCCAGTTTGGTTTAAATCAAGGTGTAAAACTACAAAAATTTGAGTACAACCCATCTATAGAATTTCCTAATGGAAATACTGCAGAAGGTGTAGAAATGGAATTTAATGTAAATGGTTCTGTTATTAGAACTAGCATTTTACCACCTAACAAAGTGTATGACAAAGGTCAAGAAATTACAGACCCTACACACAAAGCATTTAAGAAAGCAATTGTAGAACTCAAAAAGAGAGTATATCACATTGCAGAATGTTTTATGACTAGAGAAACACTACAAGAAGTAGTAGCTATTCCTAAATCTTTTGGAGATTTTATGAAAGATATCATAGATAACTTTGAAAATGGATGGCAAGAAAAAGAATTAGATTTATTTCTTCAGTATCAATGGCAGTTAAGAGCAGGTGCTGAAAGAAAATACTTGGAAGTTCCTAAGAAAACTAGTCAAGGTGCATTTTTAGTTCCTGCATGTAGTGGTGCATTTGAAAAAGTTATTGTCCAAGATGGTAATGCTATGTCTAGTGGTGCTAAAATTGGTGAGTTTGAAAACAAATCATTTACTACTGATAATGGTTTAGAGATTACATTTAAAGAAAGAAATGTAGCTTTATTCTATTTGAATGAAAACAATGAGCCACATCCTTTTGCTAGATCAGAATGGTTTATGGAAAATGGGTGGGCGCAAGCTGATGATGAAGCAGAGGAAGAATTAAGTAGCTGGGCATAAAACTTCATATTATGTTATTTGGAGGATTAGAAGGTCTTATACCATTAACAAAGGATGAAATATTAAAGAGAATATCTCAAAAAGAGATATTCTCTATTTTGTTTGGTAGTATAGACTATAAAGGTAAATATACAAATCCTATTAGAAATGATGATAAAGCAGGTTGCTTTTTCTCATGGCATAATGGAACTCTATGGTTTTGTGATTTTGCTGATACTAAAACAAGTAGAGATTGTTTTGAGATTATTAAAGATGCCTACAATTTTAATTTTTATGAAACCTTGCAATATATAGATGAATACTTTGGATTAGGAATACAAAATGGTAATCCAGTAAAACCTAATATTGCAATCAAACAAATTAAGAAAGTAAGCAAATCTAAAACTCTTATAACATATAGAAAGAGAAGTTTTGATAGACACCATAAAAAGTATTGGTCTAGATATGAGATTACTAGGGAGCAGTTACTTGCTGATAATGTATTTCCTACTGTATATTTTAAAATATATAGTAAGATAAAAGATCAATGGGTTACTATAAGACCTTTTGCTGATGAAGTAACTTTTACTATAGACCAATGGAATGGTGATGCTATTAAGATATGTAGAGCATTGCACAAAGGTGATATGAAATGGATTACTAATTGTACTAAAAACCATATTGGAGTGGACAACTCTTATGCAGATAGAACTTTAGTTATTACTAAATCATACAAAGATTGGAGAGTCTTAAAAAACCAAAACATATCTGCTATATGGTTACAGAATGAAGGTATGTTTCCTAGAAAGTCATTACTACAATCTACATGTACTACTTATGATAATGTATATGTATGGTTTGATAATGATGATCCTGGAATCAAAGCAGGTAAAAAACTAACAGATATCATATCTTCATTTCATAACAATGTTAAACACATTTACTTACCTGATAAATCAGTAACAGATCCTGCTGAATGTATATTTAAAAACAAAAAATTATTTAAAAATTTTATAAAACAATTATTATGAGTACAAGAGAGATTAGAATATTCAGTACTAAAGTAAAAAAAAAGTTTGATACAGATGTTCAAACATGGGGTGAATTAAAAAGAATCCTTAGTAGTAATGATATTTCTTATTCAGGAATGACTGCAGCATTGAGTGGTTCTAAGTTATCATTAGAGCATAATGATGCTGAATTACCTACAGACAATTTTGTTTTGTATCTAATGCCTAACAAAGTTAAGAGTGGTATCAACATTGATACCTTTTCTTATATGGATTTAAGAGTAGCTATTCAAGGTATTATTGAATCTACAGGTGATGCAGCAAAAAATTTCTTTAATAGTAGTAAGAATTATACTAGAAAAACTACAGAAGAACTTAGAAGTTTATTAAAGCAATGGAATGATCAAATTCCTACAAAAAGTTCTGATAATGTAGATATAACATCTATTATTGATCAGTTACAAAAAATGCCATTTAATAAATACATTGATGATGCAATAGAAAGATTGCAGAGAGTATTAAGTTCTTGGGAAGATGAAGATTTTCTTGAAGAAGAATATAATAGTATCTGTGATGAACTTTGTGATGAATAAACAAAGAGAGCTATTTAGCTCTCTTTTTTTTTAATTAATTAAATATAAAATATGAGTGAAATAGATTATGCAAAAGCTATTGAAATAAATCATATTGATAGTATAGTTAAAACTCTTGATAAAGTTTATGGTAGAGAATATTGGGATATTACTATTATTCATGACATTTATGATGATTATATTTATAATATAAATATTTATTTTCCACATGTTACAGTTACTAATGAGAATGAATTGTCTATAGATCTAAAAGATTTATTTGTACAAATTCCTATTAAGAAATCAGGTGTAATTGGTAATTTAAGTGGTAAATTAAATTCTCCTACTGTACAACAGATAATTAAACATTATCATCATAGTCATCTTAATTCTAGATTAGATAGAGTAACATTTCAAAATTTTTGTACAGGTAGAAATTTCTATCATATATTAACTAATAGTTATAATACTGAAGTTCTTACAGATGGTAATGTAGAAGATTCATTATTTATGGTTTTAGAATATGTTATTAAAATTGTAGAAACAGAATCTCTTGCAGGTGTTCCATATATTAAAATGGGTCATTTATTATTTAATAATAATCTTGTTACTCATTACTTACATTGGAGTATTAGAAATACAATAAATGATACTTATTATGATTACTATAAAGATATAGGAGATTTAAATTGGACTTTTAATAGTTCAGGTAGTCTTATCATTGTAGATAATGAATTATTTGAAGAGAAATTATATGATCTTTTTAAATCTAAAACAGAATCAATTAATAATAACATGCTTGTTAAAAAAGATTCTTTAGGTAACTATTTTGAAAATAGTAATATGTATGATCAAGAATATATAGATACATATATTAAAGATCAGAATGATAATAATACTTTTAAATTTAAAGGAAAGATATTTCCAATTTCTTTAGCAGAAGGTGCAATGTTAGATAATTCAAAACTCTATCTGCATCCTAAAATTAAACAACATGCAAAAACAATTATTGAAAAAACAGTTAATGAAAGAGCGATTGCCAGAAGTATTGAGCAACGAAAAAATAAACTTACATCTGTCTAAAAATATCTATAATAAGATAGTATATCTATGTAATAAAATACATAATGTAGAATGGTCAGGAGTATTGTTTTATGATGTAAAAGGTAACATTAAAAATCCTTCTAAAATGTCTTGTATTATAAAAGATATTCTTCCTATGGATATGGGTAGTAGTACTTATACTGAATATTCTTTTGATAGTAGAGTAAGTAATTTTATTGAAAAAAAAGATGAAAGATTTGATTGGTTTGTTGGACATATCCATAGCCATAATAATATGAAAACTTTCTTTTCAGCTACAGATATGGAAGAATTAAGTGATAATTCAGAACATCATAATTTTTATTTGTCTTTGATTGTAAACAACAAAATGAATATGACTGCTAAGATAGCACAAAGAGTAAAAGTAAACTCTGTAAGCTATCATGCTAATGATAAAAATGGTGATAACTATAGAAAAGTTTATGATCCTGAAAATGAGGCATTGATGATTTATGATTGCAATATTGTAATAGAAAAATTAGAAGAAGAATTTGTTAATGCTGTAGATAAAATTATTAAAGAAAATACTAAAACAAACAAGAAAAGAAAAATTGCTGATATACCTAGTCTTTCATTTGGAAATTTAGATGAAGCTATAAGTGATTGGAATAAAACAAATACTTTAGCACAACCTGTTGATGATGAAAAAATAGAAGAAGCAATTTTGTATTCTTGGAATAATGGATTTGTATATTATGATGATACTATTGAAGATTTCATAGAACAATCAATTCTTTTTAATGATTTTAAAGTTAATAATTTTAGAATAGATGTAGATATGATAAATGAATGGATAGAGATTAATTCTCTTAAATTTAAAACTAACTCTATTTACAAAAAAATTTATAAAAAATTAGGTGAGTTTACAATAACATATCCTGAATTAATTCCATCATTAGAAAAATTTAAACATGACACAAAGATTTGATAGATTTAAAGATGCAGAATGGTTTGGTGATAAAACTGTTTTGATAGGTGGTTGTGGTGGAATAGGCTCTTGGTTGAGTCTATTTCTATCTAGAGCAGGATTTACTGAAGTTATCTATGATGATGATAAAGTAGAAGAGCATAATATTGGTGGACAGTTGTATGGTATTAAAAATGTAGGATCAACAAAAGTTGATGCTATTGCTGAAATCATATATCAATTTACTGGTGATAGAAGAGTACATGTATTTTGCAGTAGAATGAATAAGACTTCTCCTACTAATAATTATGCTTTTGCTGCTTTTGATAATATGAAAGCTAGAAAAGAGATGTTTGAAAATTGGCTAGAAAGCTATGAGCATGAAAAAGATGCTGTCTTTATAGATGGTAGATTAACTGCTGAAAGTTTTCAAATATTTATAGCTAAAGGTAATGATCCTATTTCTATCCAAGATTATAAAAACTCATTGTTTGATGATTCTGAAGTAGAGGATGAACCTTGTACATTAAAACAGACTACTCACATGGCAGCTATGATTGCATCTTATATGACTGGTTTATTTACAAACTTTATTGTTAACATTAAAGAAGATATGGAAGTTAGGCAAGTTCCTAATTTACATACTTTTTATTTACCAAATTTATATTATGAGTAGAACTAGATTTATTGATAATATAGGTAGTATAGGTGCAAGTACAAATAGTAAAGGAGTGTCCATTTTTGGATGCTCTTTTTATTCTATGTATACTCCTGTATTTGCTATATTTAAAGATACACAATCTTTATTACAAAAGGATTATTGTATATATCATCATAAAGTTAATAATTTATGTAATTATGCATATTCAAATTATGATAATATAATATTTCATTTTATTAACAGAAATTCTCCTTTTAATTATAAACATAAACATGGAAATTATAATATTAGAAAAGGTATAATTACTGATGAAAATAATAATGTTCTTTTATGTATTTGTTTTAAGAGTTATAAAAAAATAATTAATAGTGATAATGTTATTACTAATAATGATCTAATTGTTCTTGTTGATAAATCTTTTGAAAAATCTCTTTTGTATAAAAATTTATATAAAAGAGAGTTATTTCTAGATATGGACATCTTAGTTACTAGTAATGTTAGTAAGTATTGTTTTAATAGTGGAAATATTATTCCTAAATTTAAGAATATCAATGCTATGCAAGATTACTTTAATGATGTAAATAAATTAATGAAATGAAAAGAAAAAAGAACATAGGTCATACTAATAGAAAAAAAGGTCATAATGCAGAAAGATTCTATTCTAAATGGTTTAAAGAGTTAGGATTTAAATTCTGCCAAACATCTAGATATGGCAGTAGGCTATATGATGATTGTGGTATAGATCTTATTAATATTCCATTCTTAGTTCAAGTAAAAGCAGGTAAGCAAAAAAATCTAAATATAATTTCTGAATTGAAAAATATAGAAACTAAAGTTGCTGAAAATTTTCCTGAAGATTCTAAAGAACATAGATTTCCTAAAATGTTAATACATAGGAAAGATGTAGGAAGGGGTAGAAGAAGAACTGATTATGATGATATAGTTACTATGACTGCAGCAGATCTAAATAAACTTATAAAAATGTTATCATGATAATAAGAACTGATAGAAAAACAGAAATGGATTATAGAATCCATGAATCTGTATCTCAATCTAAATTGAAATATTTACTTAGAGGTGTATCTGTTTATAATACAGTTGATGAAGATGATCAAGATGAATACTATATTGAGAAAGCACATTTTATTATTGGATCTGCAGTAGATACTTTAATAACTATGGGTAAAGATGTATTTAAAGAAGAATACTATGTTTCTCAATTAGAAAAGAAACCAGGTAAAACAATGATGTCTATTATTGTAGAAACATTTGATTTTCAAATGGCTGCTTCTCATGGTAATCTTACTTATGAATCTTTTACATCTAATGTAGTTAAAAGATCTCTAATGATGGCTGTTAGAAATCACAACTGGCAAAAGAGATGGAATGATGATACTAAATACAATAAGATTATTTCTGAAGGACAAGATTATTGGAACTCACTAATAGATGCATCAGGTAAAAAAGTGCTTAGTAATGAGCAATTTATTACAGTATCACATATTTATGAAAGTCTAATTTCTAGTTCTTATACAGAAAAATACTTTGAAGATGCTGATCATTTAGAATTATATTTTCAATTGCCATTATATTTTAAATACAATGGTGTAGACTGTAAAGGATTATTAGACCTTGTAATTGTAGACCATGCTAATGAAAAGATTATTCCTATAGATATTAAAACAATGGGAGATTATACTATTAATTTTCCATATTCATTTTATAGGAGAAGATATGATTTTCAAGCAGCATTCTATACACAAGCTATATTAAATTCTGATTTTAATAAATGGTGTTATAAAGTTGATAATTTTAAGTTTATTGTAGAATCTACTATTAATCCAGGAACTCCACTTGTATTTACATGTACTGAAGAAGTATTGTTAAAGAAAGGTAAGTTTGGTATTCCTGATAGAAAAATTGGAGATATAATAATTAAAGGCTCCAAAGGTTTTCATCAGGCTATTGAAATTTATAAGTGGCATTTAGAAAATGGTTTTGAAATAGATAGAGTAGTATCTATTAATGATGGTGATTTATTACTTGGTATAGAAGGTATAATACAATGAAAATACAAATAAGCAAAATATATATGAATAAGACTTGGAAATATCTATTTCCAAGTCTTAAAGATTATGAAGATGATGTCTTAATGAGTTTGTTAAATTCTATAAATATTGTAGCTACTGGTATTGGTGATTTTCTACTAGATAGAAGATTAGAACAACATATATTTGTTCTAATAAACCAAGAAAGTAATCCTAGAATATTTAATAATTTATATAACTATATTATAGACAAAGAATACTTTGAAGATGATTATGTATTTGATAATCTGGCAACAGGTTGTCTACATATGATTATATTCAAATTACCTAAGAATGTTATTCCTACATTCTTGGATGGTAGATATTCTCACTTATATACTTATACAGAGAAAAAAAGACTCTTTAATAAAGAAGATGAAGTTTACAATATAATCAATAAACATTATGATTATAAGATTAAATTTATAAAACAAGTGAAAGAAGAATTTGGAACTGTATTAGAAATAAATGAAATAGGTAATAGAGAATTAGATCTACCTCCTAAAAAACAAGATGAAATATTTAATTATAGAAATTAATTTCTATATATTTATATGTACTGTTTTTGTTAGCGCATACTGTTAAAGGATAGCCATGAAAAGCTATCCTTTTTTTAAAATTATTATAATAAGGAATTATGGAAATAAAAAATGATTATAAAAAAATTAAATTCAATGATTTCAAATCTAAATATGGAGGACTAGAAACTAATGATCTTGATGATAGAAAAATAAAAGGATTTTTATTTTCTTTTAAAGGAAAAGATAGATTTCATATTCTTAGTAAAGTAGAAAGAGAATTAACAAGAAAAAAAGTATGGACTTTATTAATGGTTGATGGTAAAAGAATAATACATCCAGGAGATAAAGTATGTAGAGAAAGAACTGGTTATTTTATATCTAAAAAAAGATGGAAAACAAGTAACGAAGTCTATGTAATAGACTAATTTTTAATTTATTAATAAACATATATCATGAAACAAACAGTAACTTACCACGAAATCACTCAAAAATTGAGGGATTTTTTTTTATCTAAAGGCTATGTAGAAGTACCTTCACAAAGTAGAAAATCTATTTTAGCAGCATGTGAGAATCCTCATTCTGTTGCAACTTTTGAATATGATGGACTTATTTGGCCTCTACCACAAACAGGACAGATGTGGCTAGAGTATGAACTACTTAAGAATCCTGATTGGAAAGGATGTTTCTGTGTTTCTACATCCTATAGAAATGAAAAAGATCCCATACCAGGTAGACATGAGAAGATCTTTCCTATGTTTGAGTTTGAATCTAAAGGTAATTTTGATGATCTTAG
>TARA_R100001463_G_scaffold23551_2_pt1 | contig 30434 bp, 28 predicted proteins | sample TARA_R100001463 | Tara Oceans TARA_R100001463 (sample SAMEA2622242) | marine metagenome | biome: marine biome (ENVO:00000447); feature: deep chlorophyll maximum layer (ENVO:xxxxxxxx); material: "saline water (ENVO:00002010), including plankton (ENVO:xxxxxxxx)" | depth 40 m
GATCGTACTAAACCTACAACTGAAGAAGCTCCAGTAACTGAACCAACAGAAACTACTGCTGAAGTTACAACAGAAGATACGGTAGAAACTAGAAAAGCTAAATTAGAAAAGTTATTAGCCGATCAAGGTAAAGTAGTATTAGCTGAAGATGGTAGTGGATATACTAATACAGAAACAGGTCAAAAATACCAAAGAGTTTCTAACTTTATTGCAGAAGAAGAAGTAGAGATGACTCCATTATTAGAGTCTGCAACTACAATTGGTACTAAAGTAGATAACTTAATTAGAGATTTCTTTAAAGGAACTTTAGATGTTGAAACTTATGTTATAGGTGGAAAAGAAGGAGTTGCTTCAAGAGAGCATATTAATGCTTTTGTAGAACAATTAAAAACTTTTAAAGCAGAATTAGATAGTAGAGGTGAGACTATTATGTCAGATAACATTATATTATTTAATGATGAATTAGGAGTAGCTGGTGAAGTAGATTTATTATCTGTTGATAAAGAAGGATATGTTAGAATTTATGACGTAAAAACAATGCGTGGTAATAACTTTAAAGAAAAATATAAAGGAGATACATTACCTAAGTATACAAGTAAACGATTTGGTAAGTCTAAGAAACAAAAACATACTGATCAAATTTCTATGTATAGAATATTATTAAATAATACATATGGATTAACTGCTAAAGAAATAGGAGTTGTACCAGTACAAGTTGGATACCCAATAGATGATAAAGTACACGGAACTACTAAAGCATTAGTTCAGTTATCATTTGTTCCTTTAACGGCTACAGATAAAATTAAAACAGCAGAGTTAAAAAAGAATCCAGCTGTATCTGTAGAAAAATCTAAACCTGTTAACTTAGCTTCATCGTATAAAGGTATCAAAGTAGAGAATACTAAAAACATTACTACTAACGAAGGTACTAAAGGAGCAGCTCAGTATAACAGCAAGAATAAAACAATTAAATTAGACAGAGAATTGTTACAACAAAAGTTTGCAGAAAAAGCTTGGACTAATCCAAGAACTCTTAAAGAAACTATTAATGGTCAAGTAATTACAGGACAAGCAAAAGAATTACCTGCTGACCAATTTAAGACTTACCAAGAGTGGGAAAACTTTGTTATAGAGCATGAATACCAACATAGTATATTCTCTAGAGCACAATTTGACGCTAGTGTACCTTTTGAAACACATGTATCCGATTATGAAACTGAAATTAATGAGAGAGCTTTATCACAAATAGAGATAGATGCAGGATTAAAAACTGCAGTACCAACAGAGGTAAAACAACCTCAGATTTCTAAAAATGTAGCTAACTCTATTAAAATGTTTCAAGAAGGAATTAAATTAGAAGGTGGTAATACAATAAAAGTTAACTTTTTACAAAGTGATTTAAATGAAGATAGTTTTGAGGATAATCCTTGTTAAACTGTAGAATTTTATGTATCTTTGTAAATGAGAATTAAAAATTAAATCATGAGCAAATTTTGTCCAAATAAAAATACAGCGGCTTTCAAAACAATGGAAGCTGCTTTAGGTGATAGCATAGCTACATCTGTATGGTATGAAAATGGAGGAGAGCCTATCTGGAATAACCCAGATGGTTCTCCATCTACCCTATGGAATAGTTTAGTTACTCACCCGGAAATAGCTAGCGATGCACATGCAATGAGTATTAAAGCTCACATGTACACAAAAGCTTTCCGCAATAAATTTCAAAACCAGTCAGTAGAACCTACTGTTAAAGAACTAAGTGATTACATTAATAATAGAACTGCTTTACAAGCTACTATGAACATGTATAAAGAATTAGATCTATTAGATAAAAAGGATTCTACTAAACCAAAGAAATGGTTAAAAACAGATGCTAACTACAAAAAAGTTCTAAAATTATCACAAGATGTTAATAGAGGAGATGTAGCAAGAGCAAAAGTAATAGAGTTAGGTGTAGGATCAAAAAATTACTATACTTTATCTTTATCACCTAAGAATGCTTTTACTACAACAGAAGGAGTTGTTACTGCATCTTTTGATCCTAAGACTGGAGCAATCAACTTTAGTGAAAAAGGTTTAACTGAAGAAACAGTTATTCATGAGTTTGCACATCCGTTTGTTGATGCTTTACAAAAAAACAATCCAGAATTATTTAATAACATGCTTTCTAGTATTAGAAAAGATGCTAAGAAAAGTAGTGAAGTAGCTTCTATTTTAGAACATGTTAAAAAGAACTACGGCAGTTTAACAACTAATATTGCTAAAAAAGAAATACTAGCTTATACTTTAAGTGAGTATGGTAAAGGTAATATTAATCCAGAGACTGGTACTAATACTAAAGGAGCAATAGAAAGATTTTATGAGTGGTTAAGTTCATTAGCTAACGATATTATATACGCTATTAAAAACGGTAAAAATATCCATGTAGAACAAATACATCCAAAGACTCCTTATAAAGTTGTTGCAGATATCTTTACAGTAGGAGCTGAAGAACTTTCTATTGGATTAGATGCATTAGATGGTCCTGTACGTGAGAGTATAGATTATCTTACACCAAAGAAAAGAAAAGTAACATCAGGAACACAAACTGAATTATTTACATCAGATCGTGTTGAGTATGGTGCAGAATTAAAAACAGAAGGTAATAAAGTTGTTACTGATAAGACAGATAGAGCAGGAAGTAAATATACTAAATTCTTTGTAAGTCAAGATGGTAATACAGCTGAGTTTGAATTTTTTAATAGAAAACGAGGTGTAGTAGATGGAGTAGCCCGTTATAATGGTGAAGAAGCACTTAACTTTCCAGATTTATATTTAAACAAAGCAGCATATGTAGCTACAGAAACATTAGATAAAAATGCAAACCAAATTTATACAACTAAAAGAGGTAAAGCTGTAAAAAAAGATGGACGTTGGGTTGTTACAGAAAGAGCTGAAGTACAAACTACTGAGCCAACAACTGAAACAACTGCTAAACCACTGTCAGCTCTGCAGAAAAAGATGGCTGCACGTAAAGCTAATAAAAATACAAATACAGGTGAAGCTTATAAAGTATTAAGTACTAAACCAAGTGAGTTTGTTAGTTTAAAAGATGAAGCAAAACATATGTCTTCTTTATTACCTAAAGAAATAGTAACTAAGTTACATGACGGCTATGTTAAAGTTTTATCAGGAGGGTTACCAGTAATGGGAATGTTTAAAGATTCTATAATTCATTTATCTAAAACTGGACCTAAAGGAACAGCTTTTCATGAAGGTTTTCACGCTGTCTTTAGAACTATTTTAAATGAGACAGAACAAGCTCAGATTCTTGCAGAGGCTAAACAAGTTTATCTTAAACCAACTGCTAAAGAATTATTAGATCTTAAATTAAGACATAATGTTACTGAAGAAGTAGCAGAAGAAATCTTTTATGAAGAAGCTTTAGCTGATGATTTTTCTTTATATATGGAAAACCCAAGAGCAGAATACTCTACAGGTATTAAAGGTTTATTTGAAAAACTAGCTGCTTGGATTAAAAACGTATTTAGTAAAAGAGGTACAGTAGATAAATTATTTACTAATATTAGTACAGGTAAATATAAAACTGTTAAACCTAATATAGTAAGAGGTGTTGCTTATAAAGTACACCCTACATTTGATATAACTGAAGTAAATAAAATTACTAGAGAGTTAGCTTCTATTGCTTTTGTAGATGTTAATAACGCAACTGACTTAAGAGCTAACAAAATTACTTTAGAAACTATAGGAGATGCAATTGCAGATTCAGCTATTGCTGCAGAAGAAGCAGGTAATACAGATCTTATAGAAAGACTAGAACAACTATTTGATGAAAATACTGGTGAGATTGAGGTCTTTTGGTTAAAAGAAGTTGATTCTTATTTAAGAAATTCTTTAGGTTTAAAGAAAGTAAGAAATGGACGTAAAAAACTTACGGCAGAAAAAATTACTGAAGAAGATGTAGAAGAAATGAATGAAGAAGATAGAGAAAAAAGTACTTTCTTAAAATCTTCTTATGAAGTTTCAGGTAAGCTTAATGCTACAGCAGCCATAAAGTTTATGGTAGCTATGACACCAAAGATGAATATCATAGATAAATCTAAACCAGCTACATTAGATAACATGACACAGACTTTAAGTCCACTAACTGGTCTTCCAGTATTAGTAGATTTTGGTATGTTTTATAATGATGTAGAAAATATATTATCTAATATTGTTAGTACAAAAAATGAAGATGGAACTACACATGATCCATTAAGAACAATGTTAACAGAGCTTAAAAAACAAGCTAAGTATAAGCCTGAGATGTTATTATTAGCTAATAAAATAGAAACATCAGAATCAGAGCAACTTAGAACACAGTTTTATAATGCATTCTCTAAACATAAAGGAAGTTTTGTACATCACCAAATAGCAGGTAAGAAAAAACAAAAGAACTTATTATCTAAAATTAGTACGTCTAACTTTAGTACTAAGTCTGCTGTTATATTAGATAGTTGGATATACAACTTTGCTGAAAAAATGACAGTATTAGATCCAGTATCTAAAGATAAAGTATACAGTGAACAAAAAATTATAGATTTCTTTGTATCTAAAGATGCATTAAGAAATGAAATTGATTTATATGAAGAATTATCTGAGTCTGGAGAAAAGTTTGATCCAACTCAACTTAATGCTGCTTTTGCTCAAACATTAAATACATTAGGTGTTAATCTTAACCCTAATACAATTAATTATATTGTAGAAGACAGAATAGATATGGATGAAGATTTATCTTATGCAGAAAAATATGCTGCAGAAATATTAAATCTATATTCAGAATTTGATAAAGCTACAGCTGAATTAGCTGATAGAAAAGGAAATATATTTAATAATAATCATTTATCTAATGAGCGTTCTTTCTTTAAGAATACATTAGCAGAATATGAATCTTATTTTAAACATATTCCAGGAGAATCTGCGTTTGTAGGTCCAGATGGTAATATGATATATTCTTATCAAAATTTTGATTTAACATCTAAAACAGTAAATAAAATAAAACAAGGGGACTTATCACATTTAACTAATGTTAAAAAGTCTGCATATGGAAAACATTCCGTGTGGGCTACAGAAATGTTAGATGGTGTAAATGGTCAAGCTAATAGAGAAGATTTTGGTTTACATATGTATGGAAACTTAAAGTCTGAAGAAACAGCTGGCGATAAAGGAGCCAAAGCATCTGAACTAAAAGAGATAGATACTTACATGGACGTTGTAAACAAACAACTAAATGGTTATTATATCGGGTTAGCAGAAGCGGATAAGTCTAGACAAACATATTTTAAAGGACCAAAATTAAGAAACTCTGGCTTTACTGCTAAAGAGATGAATAATACAGATGGCAAATTTGTCATGAGTCCTAAAGCTGATGGACTTAGAATTCTTAAGGGCTACTTAGCAGATGAGTTATCTCGTATGAGCATTGCTCATGATGTTGTATACGGTACTCAGTCTGCTGAGGCTGTCCCTGAAGAAAAGTGGATTTTAAATTATCATTATTATAATGCACCTAAAGGATATACAGGTGAAACTATTGGAAAAAATAATGATAAGATTAAAGGAAATGCATTTTATAGTTTATTATTTCCTAACTTAAATTTACAAGAGTTAGGCTTACAAACACAAGACGGTGTAATGTTAAGTAGAAATGAAACAAATTTCTGGAACAATAAAAATATAGATCAAGCGTTAATGAAAGACTTTGCTGAATTAGTAAAAGATGAATTAGCGTATGCAACAAAAGTAGGATTAATAGCAACAGAAGAAACTAGTGATAAAACTAAAACAAAATATGTTAATAAGTTAATCAGTAGTAATGTTGTTAATACTGCACAATATAAACAAGGAGCAGAAATAGATATAGTTAGAGTAATAGCTGATTATACTTTAAATTCTATTATAGGAAATGTTGAACAAACTAAATTGTTTAATATGGATCCTGCAGGTTATAAAATAAAAGGAGTTGGTATAGCTCCATGGAATACAATAGATCATTTTAGTGATTTTACAAAACGTATTCCAGCATCTGCAGCATCAGGATTAGATTATAGAATTTATGATAACGCTGATGGAACTCCAGGAGTAAGACCAGCTTATACATCTGCAACTATTGCTAATATAGAAACTCCATCTGCATTCTTTGGAGAAAGAACTGAAGACGGTGATGTAAGATTTAATGAAGATAACTTAAAAGAAGTATCTAAAGTAACAGGTTTAGAAGTTACTAAATTAAAAAACTTATTTGCGCCGTATTTAGAAATTAACCAAACAGATGCACAAGCTTGGATAACATTAGATACATATAAAGAAAGATTAAATGGTGTTGGTCAATGGACAGATGCACATGAAGCTGCATACAACAAAATGATTAACGGTGAACAATTACCAGCAACTGAGATTGCATTGTTTGCACAACCATTAAAAACAGTTCATGCTGAACCTTATATGACAGAAAACAATGAAATGCTTATGCAATATAATAAGCAATCAGAAGCTGTCTTATTGCCATTTATGGCTGACTTAGAGTTAGGTAAGATAATGACTGCAATGGAAAACCAAGGTCTTGATCATGTTATAGTATTAGATGGTAAGAAAGCAGGAGCATCAGGAATTATTGATGTAACTGACGGACAAGGTAATATACTTGCTAGCAAAGATATAAAGTTTAATCCAGTAAGTTTATCTTATGATTATTTATTCTTGCAACAAGATTTACCAACTAAACAAGTTGGAGATAAACTAGTAGGTAGTCAAATGACAAAGAATGTTCTTTCTGTAGTAAATCCAGAAGGAAAATACTTTAATGATACTAAAACTGGTGAAGAAGTAATTGCATTACATAATGAAGTAATAGGTCGTTTATCTGATCAAGGAAGTGTAGAGTTAGATAAAGCTGTAGGGTATAATAAAAAAGATAGAGCTTTTGATTTTGAAATAGATAAAAATGCTCCGTCTAAATTACATAATACTCTTATTAATGAGTTTGAAGGAGAAATTTCTGAAGATCATGTTCAAGCATTATCTGAAAAAGTTCCTTTTGACGGACTACCTATTAAAACAAAAATACAAAATAAGTTATTATCTGTTACTAATAAGAAAACAGTTAAACTTAAACAATCAGGAGCTGCTTTAATACAAATGGCTGATTTAGGATTTATTGGTTCAAAAGTAAAATTAACCGATAAAGTTAAAGATGGTATCATTTGGTTTAAAGATCCTACTACAAGATTAGAACCTATGAACATTAAAGAGGGGAAAGTAAATCCTGCTCAGATATTAATGCCTCATAGTAAAATTGTAGAGATGTTAGCTGGTAATAGTAAAGCAGCTATTGCAGCTCAGGATATGTTAGAAGAAAAATATAAAACTAGAAACTTTAAAGATTTAACACATGAACAGTTAAGTACTTTAATTGAGACAGAAGCTTTAGAAGGTTTAAGTTACCGTATTCCTAACCAAGGTCCCTCATCTAATGATGCCTTTATAATAGCAGGTATTTTACCAGCTGAAATGGGAGATACAATGGTTGCTTTCTCTGATGTAACAACAAAGACAGGATCTGACTTTGATATTGATAAAGCATTTGTTATGGTTCCTAATTTCTATTATGACCAGGAAGCTGGTATGATTAAGAAAGTAGGTTATGAAATAGATGACTTGGCAGGTACATCTAAAGCAGGTTTACAAAACTTACGTTTAGATTTAGCTAGAGAAATGTTATTACATAAAGATGCTTATGCATCTGTAATGGCTCCACTAGATGATCCATGGTTAGAAAATATGGCTAAAGATTTATTCCCAGCTGAAAGGTCTACTAAAAACTTATCTTTCTTTACAGGAAGAACACAGATGTTAAACAAAGCAACATTTGATAATGCAAAGTCTTTAGTAGGTACTATTGCAAATCATATGACAAGTCATGCTTTATTTACGGCTGAACAAATTTCTTTTAAAGACGTAAACCTAGGATTAGGTAATCTTACAGAAGAAGGGTGGACTAACTTAAGTGCTAAGTTTGATGTTGAAGGTAATGAGATAGCTGCTACTTTAGGTGCATTTATGAATGCAATTGTGGATGCTGCAAAAGATCCATATATAAGTAGAGCAAACATTAATCAAACAACAGCAGGTGTAGCCTTTATGTTAGTAAGAGCTGGTGTTCCTAGAGATTGGGTTGTTAGTTTTATTGGTCAACCAATTATAAAAGATTTAATTGCAGCTCAAAATGGTAAAGAAGGGAGATTTGGAGAAGAAACATATAGTGCACAATTACAAAAGGTGCTATCGCCAGTTGAGTTAGTACTAAAAAAGTATACAAACGTTGAGTCTCTTGAAGCAGAGTTTAGAACACAAATAAAAGACGGTGAGACTGTCACAAATATTACTAAATTAACAGCACAAGATTTACAAAAACTTATTAAAGGAGAGGTAACATATTCTAAATATACCGCGAAAGGATCATTAGCTAAATCTATGGACGCTGCAGATCAGAAGAAGTTTCAAGAATTAGGTAGAAAGCGTGAACAACTAGATATATTAGGTACATTTTTACATTTTCAAAACCAAGCAAAAGGCTTAAATGAAGTAATTAGAGTATCTAAAGCAGATGTAAATGGTGCAGGTAAAAATCTTATCTCAGCACACATGAGTAAAAACTTACTAGACAAAGTATTATTAAGTGATACCTTTACTGGTTTAAATAATTATTTTGGTATAAGTGAAGATGGTACATATATTTCAGGAAAAGATTCTAAAATGTTAGGACGTTATTTTGAAAACTCAGTAGAGAATGTATTAGAAAAATATAGTAGGTTCTTTATATCAGGCTCTGCAGCTAGTATGGAATTAACGTCTAAAATAATTAAAAGTGCAGGACGAGAGTTTGTAACTAATCCAGATGTAGAATCATTAGCATTTAAAGTGTCTAATGAAATATATGCAGCTGTAGCTAGTGAAACTGATGTATTTAATCTAGACCCAACAGAGTTAAAAGAATTATTATATGGTTCTAAAACTAAAAAGTCTATATCAGCAAGAGTACAAAAAGCTAAAAATACAATAAAAGATAATTTATTAATTGATGGTCTTCAGATTAGAGCTGGTCGTTTTGGTGCACCTGATAAAGTAATGTTACCAAACACAGAAACTGTTAAAGAAACTAAAGAAAGTTTATTTAATGCTTGGTCTGATTTATTAGCTTCAGAAGATGTAGCTACTCAAGAACTAGGTAAAGATTTAATTCTTTATTCATTCTTTACTACTGGCTATTCAAAAGGAGTAGGTTCATTTGCAGAACATACACCTCAAGGTTGGTTAAAAGAACAAGGTTTTAATGAGCAGATAAATGGTAAAAACCAAGAGTTACAAGATAACATATTTGCATTAACTGAAAAACAAGATGCTATCTTTAAAAACTTATACAGAAATAATCAATTAGTTCCTGTAGTTAGTGACCAAGTTTCAGATGTAATTACTATGAAAGATGGTACTAATTTAACAGTTAATAAAGATGATGCATTTACTATACCAGAATCAGCTGCAGGTAATTATGCAGTAAATGAAGGACCAAATGGAATGATTTTTAAAGACTATGTAAAAAGGTCAGAAGTAATAAAAGGCCCATTTGGAGAAGTAATTGCTACAGAATATAAATTGTATAAGTTAGCTGGATATACGCATAATCAAGATGCAGTCTATATTAGGACTAATACATTAGGTATGTCAGGTCAAGGTAATAATATAAAAGAATATATTGGTGACCCTAATATTTCTTTATTTGAAAAAAATAACGTATCTTTACCAAAAGGTATACAAAACCTAGTAGACGAATTAAGTAAACGAAGTATTAATCCTGAATCAACAGAAATTACTTTTGATAAAAATGACCAAATGGGGTCAGTAGAAGATAGAGAAGTATTCTGTTTAATGATATAATAATATGGCAAAGAGTGTAAAATGTGTCAAGGCTAGTCAACAGGCTGGCTTTGACCAATTAGTAGAACTACATAACGGAGACACTATAAAAGCTTTTCAGGAGTTTGAAGATAATAATTTTCAGATTCCTGCAAGAGCTTCTGCGTTAGTTCAAGAAGATATTACAGATAATCAATTTACTTTACCAGAAACTGAGATTGAAACTAATCCAGTTATTATGGCTAAAGAAATTGCATTACAAAAAGCTAAAGCTGCAATGGTATCTAAGATACGTGCTTTAGATAATACTAAACATAAAGGTCTTGTTAAGATCCGTGAACAAATGGAAAGTATCATGGAAAACATTGATGAGGTAGAAGCTACAGAAAGTTTAGTAGATTTTATTAAGACGGCAAATAACCTAGCAAAAAAATCTGAAGGTTGGATGGAGTCTTTTAAGTCAGGAGAAAAAACTCCTACATTAGAAAACTTAAGAAGGATTAAAGATTCTATTGAAGCTTTTACTTTGCTTAAAGATCTAAGAGAAGAAATGTTTAGTCCAGAAGAAGTAGCAATGTTGGAACGAGCAGGTATGGAAAATATTGAAGAACTATTTAAAGTAGTTGATGATACAATTGCTACCTACGCTAAAGTAAATAGTGATTACTTAAGATTATCTCGTAAAACATTAGCAGCTGGATTAAAAGGAAACTTTCATAAGATTACTAGATTTTATGAGAAACAAGCAGAGGCTATGTTTAACAGACATAAAAAACCTCACCTAGATAAATCAGAAATAGCTGAAGAAAAAGCAGAATTTATTTCTAAATATATGATTGCTCATGCAACAGAAATAGATTTAAGAACATCTCAATATATTGAGAACATGTTATTACAAACTGTTGATATACCAGCTTTATCTTCTTGGGTAGTTAACCCTAAAGATATGAATAATGATATTATAGGTATAGCATTAGAAAGTTTAGATGAAGCTGATATGGAAATCTGGAATCAGATGGAAACTATCGTAGATGATACTGAAGAACTAAATGATGAGTATATTAAATATATAGGTAAAACTAGTAACTTAAAAAAACAGTATGAAGCTTTATTAGTTAAAGACGAAGAAACTGGTGAAGTTACTCCAGAGATGATACATGAAGGTCATCCACAATTTGAAGCCTTTAAAGCAAAGTATGAAAATGTTCCTGCAGTATGGAATATGTACGAACATTTAAAGATGATGGTAGAGGCTAAAAATAAGATGGTATTTAAATCTGCTAGATTAGATTATACTTTACCAATGATTGAACAATCAGGATTGGAGCGTTTATACAATACTGGTGTTATAGATTATATTAAGAAAGGCGTAGGTGATGTTTATAAGCTACGGGCTAAAGATGTTGAATTAGGTAATTTATCTGAACAACAATTAGAACAACAGGAAGCTAAAAATAAAGCATTACAACAAAGTCAAAATGCAGAAGAGGTTTATATTACTGAATCAGGAGAAGAAAGAACAACTATTCCATTACACTATAGAAATAGTACTATAGCAATGGAAGATAGATCTTTTGATGTTATGAAGACAATGATTCTAGATTACCAGAACTCTTTAAAGTTTAAAGTTAAAACTGAGAACGCAATCTTGTTAGATGTTTTAAAAGATGTAGTTCATGAATCAGATATAATAGCAACAACTAGTTTTGTACAAAAGTTAAAGAAAAATAAATCTACAGGACATTTACATAGATTAAAAGATGATAGAATATCTAATGTGGAATCAGTATTAGAAGCTTTAATACGTCATAGAATATATGGTATTAAAATTGAAGGAGATCCACAAACAACTAAGATATTTCAATCTTTAGGTAAGTATACGTCTTTAGTAACAATGGCTGCTAATACTATGTCAGGAACTGCCAATGCATTACATGGTGCAACTATGTCTTGGATTGAAGCATTTGCTGGACAAGGTGGTTATTTTACACCAAAACAAAGAGCTAAAGCCGTTAAAACTTATAATAAATCTATTGCTGGTTTATTAAATGATGTAGGTGAAAGAAGACCAAAGCACAGGATTAATAAATTAATGCGTAAGTTTAATGTAATGAGTGAATCTCATTTATTAAATGGTAAATCTTTTGCACAAAACAATAAGCTAAAAAGAATAGCAGAATCTTCAGCGTTAATGTTTGCTAACGGAGCTGGAGAACATGCAATGCAATCTATAGTAATGTTATCTACAATGGACAACATTAAAGTAAAAGATGTTAATGGTAAATTTTTAGATAAAGATTTTAACCCAACTACAGATAGAAATAAAGCTATTGGTATTGAGGAAGCTATGATAGAAAATGAAGAGACTGGAGCTATAGAATTTCACCCTAATGTTAATAGTACAGAAAAAACTGAAGGTGTTAGTCAAAAAGATATTACTAAGATTTCTAGATACATTAGACGTATAAATCGTGATTTATATGGTAACTATGATGCAGAAAATAAAGCAAGATACCAAAGAAATGCCGTAGGTAGTTTAGGATCTCAGATGCGTGGATGGTTAGTAACAGGAGTACAAAAGAGATGGAGAGGTATAGGAACTGCAGGTGTTTTATCTAAAGACTATACTAAAGTAGGAGAAAAGTATGATATTGACTTAGGAACTATTGAAGGTTTACATGAAGCTCAAAAATTAAGTTATAATAATGAAATAGATGAGTTTGAAGAAGGTCAATATGTTACAAGTATTAACTATTTAAAAACAGCATTTAGTGAAGTTAAAGCTTTACGTTCTGTAGCAGGAACTAAAGAAGCTTGGAACAAAATGGATGACCAAGAAAAACGTAATGTAAGAAAAACATTAATGGAGGCTGCACTTATTGTAGGATTCTTATTGATGTCTAAAGCGTTTGAAGATGATGACCAAGACCCAGATGATGTAGCAAATATGATGGCTGCGTATATTACACGAAGAATGTACTCAGAGTTATTTACCTTTGCAAACCCTCAAGAAGCAATGAGAACATTTAGGTCACCTGCAATTGCAATGTCAAGTGTAGAGAATGCTATTGAACTAACAATACAAATGTTTGACCCAACTGAAGTATACAAAGGTGGTAGACACGTTGGAGAGTATAAAGTAATGAGGAAACTTAAGAAACTTGTTCCGGTTGTAAAACAACTAGATAGAAATGTTGAGGATTCTTATTTATTTTTATTAAATAATTAAACTAAAATTTTCAGGTTTGTTTACAGGCTTAAATTAAAAGTCAAATTTTTTAAACAGAGAAAATAAAAGTCAAAAAAAGGGGATTACACTTTAAATAGCGTAGTCCCCTTTTCTTTTTTGTTTATTTATGAATTACTAAACGATTGATTATTTAGTACTTTGCGTTAGGAATTTTTTTATTTTGTGGATCGTGCTCATTAACAGAGCAAAACCAACACCACCTAACATTAATATGTGATCATTAGAATAAGGTTTTAATAATGATGCCCAGCCAATAACGGCTACACCATCAATTAAAATCATTCCGTATATAATGCCTAAGAAATACTCAGGGTATTTTCTTAAGGCTAATTGAATTAAACCAGTAACTTGTATTAAAATTAATACTATTCCTGATCCTAATAAAAAATCTTGCATTTATTTTATTTTAATCTAGATCTAAATAAACTTCTATCCATCCTTTCTCTCCGTATTCTACATACGCATTTATACCATCTTCTTTCAGTGATGCTTCTAATTCATCAGCAGCTATCTGTAAACTTGGTTCTGGTACTTGATCATGATCTTCATCATAAAAAGAACCTCCACGACATTCATAGCAGTTATCCACTAATTCAAATGTATGTCCATTTATTGTTTCTCTGTGATTTAAATATCTTCCTCCCTTTCTCATGTGTTTTATTATATTAATTCTGTTAATAAATAAGCTAACTTATATCCCGTAAACGCACCTAAAGATGCAGGGATAGGAAACATTATAAATTTCCCTAATGAAGTTACATACTTAGGACGGTTAATTACTTTACCTACAAAAAAGTAATAAAGTAAATACCCAATAAGAACAGCAATATCTACGCCAGTGGCAATAAATACAATTAATATTGATCCTAGAAAACCATATGTAAAGTTTTCTAATGCTGCTTTTCTTAATTCTTTTCCTGATGCTTCCTTCAAATCTTCTTTTAAATTTTTTGTAAATCTTGTCATTATAAGTTTAAAAAACAGGGGTGCAATTGAGTTTTATGCTAAATATATTTCTCCCGAAGGCGCATTATGAGGTTTTGCTATTGTATCTTCCCCTGTTAATAATTATTTTAGTTGTGCGTCACAATTAGGACACACTGCAAATGTATCTGTACCTAAATCTGTTCCACATGCATAACATATACATCCATCATCATATGTACCATCTTCATTACATTCTACTCCATCTTGGTCTTCATAACCAACTAAATAACATTCATCTGTTGTTATTACTGCCGAGTTATCTCTTGCCACACTTAATGGCACGACTTTATCTTCAAAGCCAATACGAGCAAATACTTCTTGTGCTCTTTTTCTGTTTTTATCCATGTTTTACAAATTTAAGTATTAATTTAATTAATCCTCTATTTCTTCCAATTCTCCAGCTTCCCCGCTGATAGCTTCATAAGTTTTTTCTACTAACCACTCATTATTTAATGCTAAATCTAAAATTCTATATGCTTCTTTATCCGTACATACATAATTATTTTTAACATCATCAATGTGCCATAGGTTACTTATACAATAACCTCGTGCTCTTAAAAAATCTTTTGCTTGTTGAATTGTCATATTGTTATTTTGTTCCATTATCTACCTTGTCCTTTATAAGACTTTTTATAGTTTTTGGATGATTTCAATTTACTTGAATTATTTTTACTATGTATTCCTTTACGTTTTATTTTAGCAGTTTCCATTTTACCACTAACAACTACTTTTCGTGCCATTTGTTTAATGTTTATTTGTTAAATACCGTTCTAATCCAGCTAACGCTCTCCACGCTACCTTTGCAAGATGTAATACTCCATCATCATCTACTGGATTTATATCATGATCTAATAAATGTCTTAATAGAGCATCATATTCATCTTTACTTTTAGACATATCCCAATGTAAAGGTTTGTCTGGGTGATGTTGATCATTACCCTGTTTAGATGTTTTTGCTACTTCACGTAAAGCATTAGGAAAGTATCTCATGACTCCCATATATAAAGGAATACCTTTTCTTTCCTGTGCTTTATCTGTGATTGGTTCAATACTTTCAGGTTCTGTTACTACTTCTTGATTTTTATTAACCTTGTATACATAAGTATTACCAACTGTAGCTTCATCATCTGTATTTACATACAAAAAATTACTACTATCGTCCATTATAAATGTCCTTTGTGTGTTTGATTTAATTCATAGACCCACTCTGTAGCTTGGTCTCTTAATACAAATTCCTCATCTAAACCTAATCCAGGTATAAAATCTGATTCATATATTAACTCATCTACATTGTCTATCCAATCTTCTTCCTTCCCAATTAAATAATCTCTTATTTCATTAGGTTTTAACGTGCTTGGTACATCAACTGTTACTTCTAACATTTTATGATATACTTGACGTGTTTTTATTTTTACTTTCATGTTAAAGTGTTTTTGTTCCATCAGAGACATCATCTGTAAACAGACAAAATGCGATATACGCAAGAAGTCCCCCATGCAAAAATACAAATAAAATTCTAAATACCAAAGCAGGAATACTAGTATAATTTTCTAAACCAGCACAAACTCCGCCAAAATATCCTTGTTTTTTATTTCTAAATAGTTTGTTTCTCATTATGTAGATATTAAAAAAGGGAGATATCTCTACCTCCCTTTAATTATTATTTTACAGGACAAGCACCGCCTTCACAGCCTTGTGCTTCATCCATACCATCTATATCTATGTTAACAGAATCTATTGGTGTTGTTCCTTCTTTTCTACGATCATATTCCTCTTTAGAAATAGTCTCATATGGAGCTTGAACAAATCCATGACCTGTGTATAATAAAAATGATACTGTTTTTACATTATCTATATAGTTATCGGCTAACCATTGTTTAATGTCATCTAATTCTTCTTTCTTATAATAAACTGTTACAGAAACAGAATTATCAGACCAATTAGCCTGTAACCATTTAACTAACTCTAGTTGATCTACTGCACTGATATCTCCTCCAATTGGAGTAGTTTCAGGTACACTACATGGAAATTCCGCTACCATAGTAGTTTTATCCTTAGAACCATCAAATAATTGCTGAGGCTCTACTACATACCCATGAGATTTACATACATCTACCAAAGGTGAGTCCGATGAAATACGTATTCTACGTATATAATATGGACCTGCTGGTGACGGATGTCCTCCTGGAGTTACACCTGCTAATAAACTTAATGTTCCACTTGGTTTTACCGTAGTAAGTTTAATACTTGGTGGAAAACCGTGAATCTTAGAATATTCATCATCATATGTTCTTAAGTATGTATATGCATCAGATAACCAACTACGTTGTTCTTCTGTAGCTTGATATACACCAGTAACACCAATACCCATTCTCATATTAGCATGTACTATTTCCTCAGTTTCCTTAAGGTGACATGGTAATGCTAAAGAATGTTTATTAATTCTATAAAGATATGTTATTACTTTACGGAATTCTTCTTCAGTCTCAATGTTTGGTAAGAATACTTCTGCTAAACAACAAGTTTCTTTATCTGCTAATGATTGTTCTGCACATGGATTATATCCTTCCACAGATGGATCTGGATATTCCGTTTCTCCAATACGTCCTATTTTTCTAGATAAATCTAAGTTAATTAAACCATAAGGTTCACCTTGCTCATATGTATCCCAAAATAATTGTGGAAGTTTTGTAGAATCATCACATACAACTGAATTATTAGACATTGCTCTCCAATTAGGAATTGAACCCAAATCCCAACGCTTAGCTTTTAAATATACTTCATCATCACAATCACCTAAAGCAATTTGTGCAGAACGTCTTACGTTACCTGCAACAACTATTTGCCCGATAATGTTCATAATATCTAAACAATCAATTGGTTCTAATTTATCATTAGCACGGTTGTTTAATATCTCATGAATTTTATTTAATCCATCACATAAAACTTCCGGTCCACTTGCTGTACCACCAAATCCTTTAATTGGTGCGCCTTTACCACGGATAAGCATAGTACTATAAGAAAATCCTTCTCCACTATAAAAGTGTGCTTTAAGAATTTTACCTAGTAACTTTACCCATCCTTCTCTAGTATCAGACAAAATAAAATCTGCATCTGCAGTATCTTGTCTAGTTATAGTTAATTTATCTTTTAGTTTAGGTAGTTGATATACATTTTTCTTTTGAATATTGTATCCAACACCTGAACCTAACATTAATGCATCCATAGCCCACGTAAATGGTCTAACTGGTTCATTAACATTAGTAAAAGCACAATTTTGTAAACTTAATAAACCTAAGTTATCTACTGTTTTTGTGCCTAATTGCCACCAAAATCTACCTGCTACTGATCCTTTCAGATTTAATAATATATCAGTTAACTCTTTTTGTTGACTTGGAGAAAAGTTACAGCCTAATTGCTCATTAGATGCTGTTACTACTCTGTTTACAGTATCAACAAATTCTTCTGTTGGTGAATTTACGTCTTTTTCATTAAGTCTACGTGCGTAAGTACGTTTGTAAGTTAAATAACCTACCTCTCCCCATGGAGTTTTGATTTCTTTCATAAGTTCTATTATGGTTTTAAGATTAGTTATTTCCCTATTTAGCCGTAAAATGGAACATAAAAGTCATCTTCTACGTCCTCTTCTTTTTGTTCTACGATTTTAAATTCATATCCATATCTTTTCATAAAGTCTTCTACATAACTTAGTAGAGTATGATCCCATCTTCCATGAATTTTTGTTGCCCACTGATAATAACCAGCACACATTTTTGTTACTTTAATTACTGGTTCTCCGTTATATAACTTACTACCGTTACTCAAAGTCACTATTTCTCTTTTCTCCGTCATTGTGTTCTACAATTTTAAATTTATTTTTAAAAATCTCTTGAGAAACATCAAACATATCTAATAACTCTGCATCAGCAGGTAATTTACTGTTAATATCTCTCTCAATTTTTTCTCTCCTCTCTCTACTTTTGTAGAGAATCTGTCCTATAGCTTTTGTTCGGTTACTATTATGAAACTCCATAATTCTGTTTTTACCAGTATTTGAAATTTTAGAATAGTTACCTTGCATGATTAACTGAATATCATCTTTATACGCTTCTGGTAATTTAAATTTGTATAAAGTGTGATATTTATCAGTATCTACAGACTCAATGTAGCCTGGTAAATCTATTAATGCAAACTCAAAATCTGCAAAAGATTTATTTCCTGAGAATCTATATAATATATGAATCTCAGAACCATCACTTTGAGTTTCATCACCTATAAAGGCGTTAACAAACTCTAATGACCACCGCCAAAAACTTCTATCTTTACCTAGAAAAGGTAAGATAAAAGTGCCTGTAGTTGTAATCTTACGAAAAGTGTATAGCTCATATCCTGTTGTGGATCTACTGCTCTTTTTTACTTCGCTTATTTTATATTTCTGCTTGCCTACTGTTAGGACTGTGCCTTCGCTTACTGAGTATTCCCCATCATAATCAAGACCTACGAGCTTACCTCTTTCATCTAAGACTTCATACTTTGTTGCTACAGGGTACATAGAAATTAATCTAGTACTTAGTGCTTCCATACGTATATCTAAACCGGAGTTTAGCGTAAAAGATGATAATTTTCTCATATTATTTAATTATATTAATTGGGTCATTTAATTCAGGTACATAACCTACTTCATTTTGAAAATCAGAATCTGTTCTTAACATATAAACTTGTCTATAATTTTTCTGATATTCATAAAGGGCATAACCTGGTTCGCCATAGTGTTCTAAATAAGCTTTATAAGCTACAAGTGGATGTAATTCCGCCTTTGCTGCTTCTATTAACTTAGTTGCTTTAGCTGGACCATGACCTGGGATACCTTTAATATTATCCGTACTATCTCCCATAATAGATTGGATATGAAGAAACTTTTGTGCTTCTTCGGCAGTTGTAACAGAAAACTCGTTTTTACGGTAATCATACATGTTACCTTCAACTTGTTTTTTTACATCTTTATCTAGAGAACAAACAAAAGTGTTTGTAAATTCTGGTAATTTGCCGTCTAAAAATAATTGCTGTATGTATGCAACAGCGTCATCAGCTTCAACTCCTTTCCAATACTCTGCTAAATATTGTTCACGTAGATATTGTTTTAATGTACTAAGATATTTTAAAGGACTCTTAGTTCTTTTGCCCTTGTACTCTTCATTTACGCTATGTCTGAAATAAGGCCCTTTTGATAACAACAAGTAGTAACTAGTACTACCTGTTGCTTCAAAAATACCACTTATTACAGTGTCAACTCTATCAATACTTTCTTGTATAGTATCTTTAGAGCCTAAAAAGCATAAAGAATCTCCGTCAATAATTGCTAACGTTTTGTTCATGATTTTCCTGTAATTTCATACTTTTCTCCTAGTTTAGCATATGCTTTTAGGATAAAAGAATTTTTGTAGGAGCCTGACTTATCTAAATTAATAGATTTAGCATATTCTGGATAATAGGCATTAACCCATAATCTAAAAGCGTCTCCTTCAAATTTGTTACTAAAAGGTGATCTAGGTTCTTTTCTATAAATGTTTTTCTCCTGGATCCCTATACTTTCTAACCATTCAGGTACATCAAAGCTTGGACAGGCTTTGGCTGCAAAATGGTAGTGTCCAGCAATTTTCCAATTGGGATGTAAGGTAGTGTGAGCTTTTACATACATTTCCATAGCTTTTAATTGAGCTTCTGTTCTTGTATCTTTAGCTTGATATTTCCCATTTCTTCTTCTTGCTTCTACTCCTCCAACGTAAGTAATGTGTCTAGATTTAAAGTTCATGCCACGGGCACCATTTGTAACTTCCCATCTATCTACAACATCATCATCATTGTACGGTACTAATTCTTCAATTGTTCCATCTAAATGGATCATTTCACTATAACCTACCTGTTTCCAACCTCTTCTTTTAATATGCCAATTATGGATATCTTCTTTGGTAACTTCGTGACCTTCACGAGTTGCGGTGCAGTGTAGGATTAAAAATTCTAGTTTTGCCATAGTTATATAAAATTTAGTTAATTACAATTGAACTTATAAAGATACTCAATTTATTTTAATAGACAATAGAAATATGATTATTTTTTAAATTTGTTTTTACTTCTAATGTATCAAAAAATGCTAATTGCATCTCTTCATTGCGTTGAATAGCCTCTAAAGGATTAAGAGTATCTTCTTTTTCTTTGATTTCTTCAGCATATATTTCATCAAAAATCTCAGAGCCATTTACATACTCTACATCTACTCCTTCTGGTAAGGCTTCTGTTACACCCATTCTAAGTAACCGTGTTAATTCTGACGGATAAATAGAATCTGCACTATTTAAATCTTTATCTATAATAAAATCAAATATTGCGGGGTTTAAGTCTTTTTTAGATTTAGATCTTGTTTTTAGTAAATAATAATCTAGATACTCTGGGTTAAGAGTTAACATAGCTAAAACTTTTTTATTCTTTAAGTCTATTATTGTACCATAACCTACTGCTACTTCATAGTCTCTAAATTTAAAATATTCTAATACTCTACCACCTAATGTAGTAGTAAAATGATTGTATACAGCTTGATACGTACTTTTATCGGGGTAACCTCCCATACTAATATTAGTATATAAATGGGTAGGTAATTTTAAAGACTCTTCTAATGTGTTCTCTAATAGCTTTGCTACGTCATTTTCTATTAAGTCTTGATCTTGGGTATAATCTATGCTATTCATTAAACTTGGATTATTGATCAGTGGTAAAAGAGTAAGTGCTCTATGTAATCTATTACCATTACCTATTGCATTACTGACATAATTTGCTAAATTGTAACATTCATTTGTTTTTTGAGCAAATCTATAGCGGTTTGATATATTGTACATATCTATTACATCAGCGTCAGGCATTTCTTCACCATTATGTTCGTCTCTGTATTGTTGTAGATTTTCTTCATATATCTGATTTAAACAACGTTGTCTAATACCTGTAATAAGTCTATCTCCTAATCCCCATGTAGAGTTGTCAGAGCCTAGATGTTCATCATGACTTTGATTTACATATCCTCCAGCTCCTAATGCTCCTACAGGAATTCTACTTAAATTAGCTGTATTAGTACTTTTAAATGTTTTATAACCTAATAGACCAGTAGCTCTTTGGTTAAGGTCTATTTGATCTCTAAACAAGTTAATATGAGACTGTGTCCCAAACAGCCCTGTATCACGCCAATTCTGGGTTACTATAGATTGTATTCTAAAAACTAAGTTCCGTATTAAGTGTGTACCGGTTGAGTTAATATGTCTTGACATAATTTAATTTGTTAAAAAACTGGGTTTTATACACGCCAAATAGTATAAAATTTAAAGAAACGGTTTAGGCCTGTTTCTCCCAGTTAAGTTTATAATTCTGTTCCATCTACATGAGCCATAGGTAATGCAAAATTAGTATGAAAATTAATAACACGGTCATTATTACCAGCTGTTTTATTGGCTAAGTAATTATTTAAACCGGATACCATTAATGATCCTATAAATGCACCACAATGACTTGTAGCTTTAAATGAGCATGGAGCTTCCTCTACTTCAGAATCTTCAAACAAATGTTTTCTATATTCTTCTTCTTGTCCTTTTTGAACAATAAATACCATCCCTACTTCAGCTAACATTCGTCCATCTATAAAGACTTCACGTTTGTCATACTGTGCCCATTTCTCAAACATTGCTTTTCTAGCTGCCATATTATCAAAGCAACTAAATACTACAGGTGCAACCATACCTTCTTCTGTAGTAAATTCGTCATATAAGTAAACTTGACTGTCTTTTCCACAAAACTTTTCTATATTTTGTTTTGCAGCTGCAGTTTTATTCATACTTATTTGATCTACACCATATAATTGACCTCCCATATTGGTTTCATCAACTATATCTATATCATAAAGATATAAATAGTGTCCAATTCTTGCTAAAAAGAGAGATGCCCAACTCCCGATACCGCCAACGCCACCAACAACAATGTGTTGGATAGCATTAGCCCACGGTGCGTCAGAAAATCTAACTTTTTTGTTATCAATCTGATTCATAAAAATTATTATATAAATGTTAATCCCCTATGTAATACTGATCTTCAATCTTAACTCCTGTCATATCTTCTACGTCAGAAAAATTAAAATCTCCTTCTTGCATTAAATAGTCTTCTAATAAAAATGTAATTTCTTCTACACATTTGTAACTAGCTGAATATTTTTCTAGAACTGCTAAAGTTGCAACGGCTACTACATGTAGTTGAAAAGGTGTTAAATCTTTCTTAAAAAAGAGAGAAAGTGAAAAAGATACTTCAATCTGCTGTAAAAACATATCTAATTCTTCAGGTTTTATTGTTTCTAAAGACTTTAATACTTCTTCTAGATTAGTATAACACTCTTCTGTTTGTCCTAAAAGATGCGCTATACAAGCTTCTGCTACAACAGGAGTAATTGAAAAATCCTTTTCTTCTTCTGATAAATCAACAGTTTTTAATGCAACTTCTGCATTATAAGTGTCAAATAAACCATTCCATTCTGGATCAGTATTAATAAAATCTTCTTTACTATATTCTTCTGCAGATTTCCATTCTTTTGGTTCTCCAAATAAATCTAGTTGATTTTTTACTGTTTCTGGTACATTAAATGATGACTGTTGTCTTGAGCCATTCCAATACCAATTTTGTCCATAATGTAATGAAGTATATTTAGGTTTTTTAGCCTCCTTCTTAGCCATTATACTATCTAACCTAGCTTGTAAACCATCTGGTTCAACGGCTTCAGTTGTGATTTTACAATCCATTAAGTATAATACTTCTTCTGTTTTAGTTAAATCTTCTGTTTTTTCTTGTACAACAACTCCTTTAGCTCCTGTCCAAGATTTAGTTACTTGTTTAGTTCCTTCTACAGTTTCTGATCCACATATTGCTACTTTAGCGCACCAAGCATCAAGATTATCATAGTTTACAATTAAACTTAAGTAATAATTATGCTGAGGTGAATTATCATGTAACTCTTGCATATCAGTTCCTGAGAAATAACACTTCATATTGTGATGTGTATGTAAATGCCCTATTTTACCGCCTTTTTCTAAATGATCCATCCACTGGTCAGTAGCATAATCATCTCCGGCTTCCATATCATATTCTGTATAAGCACTTGTGCCTACATCCATTAAGATACAGTCATCTACAGATATTACCCATTTATTAGGATCTACATCTATAGAACCTTCTTTAGTTGAGTAAAGTAAAATTGCACTCCATTCTGTATCTTTTTTTACTTGTTTGTGCAAAAAGTTTACTTTATCTAAAAATGATTGTGATAAAATTAAAGTAGGGTTATATTCTGTTGTTTTTTCTGTTCTTTTCTTAGCTACAACTTTTGTAGTATCTTCTATTATTTTATAATTCTTCATTGTTTTAATTTTATTATATATATAATGATTTAATAAAACCGTTATACTGGTTAAGATATGTTTCTACTACTGCAGTGATTAAGCGTGGGTTTACTCTAGCTGAGTTATAATCAACGTCAATCTCAGTCTCTACTAATCCGTTTAGGTCTAAAGTTATCTTAAACTCTACAGGATTTTGCTTAAAATATAATACATCTTCACTATAACATCTATTAAATTGATCTATTTCTTCTATTTTTTCTTCATAAAAAGATAATGGTTTTACAGTTTCACTTCCATCGTTACCTCCAGAGCTATTCTGAAAAGACATAAATTGATCTTCTATTATTACACCTAAAGCAGAGTTCACTAGTGAGTCTACTGAACGGTATGAGTCAGGATAAATTACAATTCCATTTTTATAATCTAGAAATAACTTATGTAATCCTTTTTCAAACGAAGCATAAACATTAGTTACGGCTGTAGCCTGACCATTTGAATTAATTAATTCTGGTAAAGGAATATCATCATTATATTTAAATATTGGTGCTAAATGCTGAACAAGTATTGAAGACTTTATAGAATTATGGTTTCTGTCAGATCCACCTATTCTTGGGTAATCTACATGGCTAAGTTTTCTATAAGGTCCTCCTTCTAAAGATTCCCAAGCAACATATCTATGTAACATTACTAGTAATTCAAATATATCTTTTTTCGTAACTCCGTCATTTCTTAAACTGACCATTAAATGATCTAATTCTGTTCCACCACCAAGACACATATCTCTCCAAATAAAATAAGAACTTACATTATTGTTATTTTTACTTACGGCTGCAGAATGTGGGTGAAAAAATCCACTAGCATATTCTTTAGTAGTAACCGTAGAACGCATAGAAAACATTTTTGGTGTTAAGATTTCTGTAAAATCAGCATTAAACATAATGGCGATATACATATCGTGTATTGTTGCAGAATCTCCTATACTATTTCGTATTGTTGTTTCTGGGAATTTTATAATTAGTCGTTGGATAAATCCATCATAAGCATCAGAAGAGATATAACTTCTTAGCTTTTGAGCTAATGCAGGTTCTGCTAAACCCAAGTCCCAGTTCCCTGGATGTACCTCCTCTGCAATTTCAGCTATAGTAGTCATATCTACCATATCCGTTTGTGTTGAAATTTGTTGTTCTTCTGTTGTCATAATTCATAAATTAAAATAAGAGGAGGCATAACACCTCCTCCTTACTATTGTTTTCTTCTTATCTAATTGAGCCGCTGTTATTAACGGCAGTATATGGATTTAACAAAACAGGTATAACTGTTTTCTTTTGCCATTTTTTGATTGCCGTTTTCATTTTTTTAACATCTGACTCTATTTCTTTTTGAGCATCTGCATTCATTACTTACCTGATTTAATTTTACTAGGCGTTAAGAATACAGAAAATGGAGTAACAGGTAATACGCTACTATCAGATGTTAAACCTTCACGTACTCCTCTTATCATTGCTGTAGAGTCATTTGCATTAAATGTTCCGTCTGCATTGATTTCAGCTTTTAATTCTCCCCACGTTGTAGCAGTTGAATTTAATTCTACTCTTAAGTCTCCTTGTGGGCTAATAATTGTTATAACTCTTGTCATTTTTTTTAGTTTAATAACGCAAATTCATATTTACGTCGTGTTAATAATTGATTTGATTTGTGTACTGTTATATTTCCAGCTTTGTCTTTTGTTTTATAATGACAATACTGTAAAATTTTCTGTGGATTATCTAATAAACCGTTGTCTATAGCTCTATCTAAAGCTCCTGGACCACAGTTGTAACTAAATAAACCTAAAGCTAAAAGAGTATCTCCTTTAACTTTATGCTTAGCCTCTACACGATCAAGATACTTTTGTAAATCTTGTTCTAATATTATACTGGCTAAGCTATCAGATATATTCTGATAATTTTCTCCTTGGCGCAAATGATGGCCATAACCTATTGTTGGTGATCCGTCATTATCTAAATAAACTTTACTACGAAAGCCTTCAAAAGATTTAATATGGTTCACTGCATGAAAAAAGGCACTGTCTGTAGTAGTATTCTCTACTGGCACAGGTTTATCCTTTGTCATTGTCTTACATTTAAATTTTATGTAGTTAAAATTATTACAACTTGTAAAATAATCATAATAAAATACTATACATATAATAACAAATATAAATAGGCGTAGTTTAACATTTTTCATTCTACTAAATTTATTGTAAATACTAATTTACGGTCATCTGCTGTCTCAACGAAATGATATCTCTTACGTCCTGATTCTATTACATAATCAGAATTATCGTCTGGGATTATTCCACATTCCTGGAGCGCATCTTCAAAAAACTTTTCTAATAACCACATATTACTTATGTCAGGCATGTTACCACGCTTAACTTCGTAAATATCACATCCTATACTAAGGAATTTACCTTCTGGAATAGTGATTGGTGTTAGTTGTTCTTGAATAAACCGACTAAAATATTCATGATAATACTTTGCTATTGACTTGCGTAAACGCCAGTTTAATGTAGCATTGTATAAATCTTGTCCATTTAATATCCATCTATTTTGTGTTCCTACTTTTTTTGTGTTCTTTACGAACCTGTTTCCCTCAATATCAGCACAATAAGCCTTAGTCCCCTTAATTAGAGGACTAGGACTTAATTGTGTTGAATATTTCTTTGGGAGTTTTTCCCGGTCCTTCCAAAGCCAATATTTGGCTCTAGTATTCTCAGATTTCAAATAACTAGCTTCCCAATTGGGAATTGTAACTGTATTTCTCATAAGTTTCTGTTATAAATTGAAATAACTCATCCGTTCCATATAATTCTACAAAATCTGAAGCATCTTTAGTTTCATCTGGCATAAAGAATACAGGTAGATTATGTTGTTCTGCTATTTTTTGAGCAGCTATTTTACCTGGTTCATCATTGTCATATAAAAGCATTACATGCTCATATCGTTTCCTTAGATTCAATACTAGATCTGGGGATATAGTGTTTGATTCTGCTTGTGGTGCTACAGAAGGAAAATCTAGTTGCGTTAATACAGCAACATCTTTTAACGACTTAGTAATAATAACTACGTCTCCTTCTGCTGGGAGTTGCTCCCAACCTTGAATTATACTTTCTGGACAATTACTCCTCCATTTTAATTTTCTATCAGCATAAGGTTGATAAATTTTCCAAGCTTCCCGTTTATCAGGAAGTAATCCGAAATAATAGCCATATACATTACTTCCACTTTGTGTATAGACTCCATTTACGAAAAAACCAGATAATGGAAAGATTTTGAACTTCTCTAGAGTTGCTGAATGTATACCAAATCTGTCGTACCAAAACTCTTTATCAGCGACAGTAAAAGTACGTGTACAAACACGTATATCTACTACTTGCTCAGGAATTGTCATTACGTCAAAATCTGATTTAGCAACTTGAACTCTCTCAGTACTTAAAGTAACTGTAGAAAGTAAATTTAGTCCAAAATCTCTGTTAACCATTTCTAGTGCTTGAATGAAACTTACACCGTACTTTGCCTGTATATAATCAAAACAATCTCTTGTTTCTGATTCAGAAAAGTCTTTGTAAATAAGTTTCTCCCCTACTCTGCATATACTGCAGGTGGGATTTTTATCAGTCCTTAACTCACTTCTAAATGTTTTATAAAGTGCATTAAAAGGACTACAGTAACTGTTAAATATGTCAAACTGACTTACTTTTTCCAATATATTAGCTTTGGTTAAGGGTTTCCTTACATCCATAGCTATATTGTGTATTTAACAGGCTGTTATTAAAATACAACCTCAGTTGATTCCTCGCTACCAAATGCAGCAGTAGGTGTTGAATCCATAGTAGTTGGCGTAGGCATTGTGTATACGTCATACTTTGGATTAGTTGAGAATGTAGATGGCTCAGTTCCGTCTAACTCAATAAAGTTTGGAAACTTTGGGAAGTTAGGGTACCATTTACCATTTGATTTATTCTCTTTGTAGATAATCTTCATACTAAAAGTTTTACCTGCAGCTTTTGGCAAAATGTGTTCTGCAACTGCTTTAATAAATCCTTTAAAAGTATTATCTCCATGCTCTTCAATCACAGCATAGTACTCATCTTCAGTAACTATTTTTGTTGCCATGTGAAGCATTTCACGGTTAACTTGTACAATAGCCCACTCTTCTGTTGAATCCCAAAATGAGTGCGTAAACTTAGCTCCATTACGTTGTAAAATTGTTAACGTTGCTCTGTTTTCTACTGGGTTACCGTTTTGGTCTTTAGCCATTTCTAAAGAAACTAGTTTATTACCAGTTACTTTTTCCCCTACTAATATAGGGCTTGATCCGTTAGCACTAATTGCTACACCTTCTTGATTTGTTCTTGATCCGTACATAATCTTAAAAAAATTTATAAATATATAATTAAATGTGGAAGTTTTTCCAGACAGTTTGCTGTCTGCTTCTTGGGATCTTCTCTCTCTTCGCTTATAATAGTATTAATAATTAAAATTCTACTGTCGTAACATTAGCTGTAGGAACTGTTGGTTCTTCTGCTACTGGTGTTGACTCTTCTTGAGTTGCAAAATCTGTAGCTTCAGTACCTGATAAATCATCAATAGATTCTATAGTTGGTTCTACAGTTGTTGCTACAGGTGTTTCTACAGGTGTTTCAGTTGCTATATCTTCTAAAATCACAATACGTGATTCTTTTGGAAATACAACTTTTAAACCTTTTAATCTAGCATCTTGAAATAATGTATTTATTTCTGCTCTAGTCATACCATACATTTCTTGAATAGAACCTAGTTCAGCTTTATAACCTGAGTCTCCTGTTCTTCTAGTAATACCTTTCTTTAAGGCTTCTTTAATAGCAACAATAGAAACAATTACTTTTTCTTCTTTTGTTCTAGTTACTGCTGGTGTTGGATTTTCTTCGCTCATTTTTAAGTAAATTATTTTTTGTTATTAATTTTATCTGGAAATACTACACTCCAGTTAATGTTTGTTAATTCATTTGTTTCTTCGCTATAATCTGCTACTTTGATTACTTGACCACGTAAATGATCACATCTAGAACCACATAGAACTTGATCAGTACTTTTAAAGTTAATTAAAACTTCACTGTCTTTACCTCTATGTAAGTACCCAATAGCATCAGCATCAGCACAAAGAATTTGTTTAAGTTTTCCCGTAAGATCTAAATCTTTTGCGTCAACTTCTTTTCCTGCTTTTTCAATTACAGAGTTTTTTAGATGACCTATAAGAATTACATTGTCAGCCAATTTCTTGATCTTTTCAATTAATTCCATAAAGGCTAATCTAAGGTATAAGTAACCACTACCTTTAGGTAATATTCTTACGTCTTCTCCTGTAAAGCTTTTTCCCATAGGAGTAGCTCTATATTTCTCTGCTGCTAAAGGAAGAACCATGTCTTCTAATCTAGTAACAGTATCTACAGTAATAAAGTCATAAGGTCTACCTGCTTGCATAATTGCTTTCCCTGCCTCCATTAAATAATATTGAGGCACTTCTAATGACATACGTGCATCAAAAGATTCTTGAGTCTCATTAGCTGGTGCACTAACTCCAATAATATGCATACTTAGTGAATCTAGGAACTGAGTCCCACCTTCTAAATCTAAGTTCATATTGTTTGGTAATGTACTAACTAAAGTAGTTTTACCCATCTTAGGTGCGGAATAAAGTATAGTCATTCTAGGATCTTTTCTAGACGGCTTACTTTTAACCGGTAATTTGATTTCTCTACTCATGTTTTGTTGTTTGTTTGTTAAAGAATTGAAATAATATAGTCCCAGGGAAGGAGTACAGTGAAATTAAACCTTGACGGGTTTGCTCCCTGGTAGTGAAATATTCACACTTACTGTACTCCTGTAATATTATGCAAATGGGTTGTCTACCCAAATACCATTATCATTCTGGACATATAGCGATCTTTTGTTTTCCAAATTAAACGCCATTTGTTCTATATTATCTGTCATGTCTGCTTGTCTTGGTAATTCTCTAAATGTACCACACGGACCAATAAAATTTAACCCTAAGTTAATATTAGGCTCACCATCTCTATTTTCTAAGATTTCTAAGTTACGGTAAGAATTACCCAAAGCTTGTACATTGTAGCCTTGAAATCTTTCCATATTATATCTATAAGGACTAAATAATGTCATAATAACATTAGCATCCCTAGTAGTATATTTACTATCTCCAAAATCTTTTAGTGTTGGTGTAAGTCTATTACTTTTATGTCTTTCATCACTTTCTGCATTAAATGCCATTTGTTGTATAACAATAGGCGATGCTCCATAATTATTACGTAACTGAACTAAATACTGACTCATTTTGTCAATATTTTGTTTAGTACTAAATCCTCTCTCTTCTAACATTAAAGCAATATGGTCAATAAAAATTAACCAATATCTCTTTGGATTATGGGGTTTATAACTATCAAACCTCATTATCGGTGTTCCTTCTGGATCTCTATTAATATTCTTTAATTTCACATCACCAAATTGTTTGGCTTTATGAAGTAAATATTTATTCATTCCAGTTGGATTATCAGGCATATCATGCACTGTTACTACGTCCTCCATTTCATCAAAGTAATCTTTATACTTGATAACAAGGGCATATAATTCATCATTACAATGATTTTCTCCTCTAGATAATATCGTATTAGCATCAGCTACTATACCGTAGTCATGCCATAATTTACGACTAATACCTTTTAAAATCTTAGTTTTCTTGTCTATCTCATAAGAGAAATAGTCAATATCTAACTCAAAACCATTTAA
>TARA_R100001463_G_scaffold132359_1_pt1 | contig 30271 bp, 31 predicted proteins | sample TARA_R100001463 | Tara Oceans TARA_R100001463 (sample SAMEA2622242) | marine metagenome | biome: marine biome (ENVO:00000447); feature: deep chlorophyll maximum layer (ENVO:xxxxxxxx); material: "saline water (ENVO:00002010), including plankton (ENVO:xxxxxxxx)" | depth 40 m
CTAACCGCACCAACAGCAACTGTTCAAACTGTATTCACAGAAGACCAAACTGAGCTACTTGAGGAACTTGAGTCAATGGACTTATTTCGTAAGTCATCTACATATAGATGGTTTATGGAGGAGCTAGCTGATGAAGGTATCGAGACTGTTTCAGATTGGGAGGAAAGATACAGTGGTTGTTTTGAAAACGGCCTTGAAAGTGGGATGGATAATGCAGGTGCTGAGTTTGCACAGAACTTAGCCGAGGAGTGTGGTGAGATACCTAGTGATTTACCTAGCTGGATTGACATTGATTGGAAAGGATCTTGGGACAACCTTAGATTCGACTACAACGCAATCGAAGTTCCTGCTGAGTCAGGTCATGGGTATATCCAAGAAACATTCTTCTTTCACAACTACTAATTTCCACTCAACCAAACTGATAGAGGGTTAAGGCCCGCTAGCTGGTTCAACTCCAGCTCTATCACTTGAGGCACTTATTAGCCTCATCATTTCATATAGACAAATGACACTATTCCTAAGCGTAGATGAATTCCTTGCCCTACCTCTTGATGAGGCTTTGGCATACATCCAATTCTTAAACGATCAAGGACAATGAAGCGACCTACTTCAACACTTCCATTCTTCTGTATCGCTTTGATTGGATTATGTGGGGGTCCTATTTATGGGCCAATTGCTGTTGTTCTTATGACACCTGTTTGGCTAATGGGTATCTAAATATGGGACCGTGACTTATTCCTTTAAGGGGTACACGGTACTAAACATCACTCATCATTTGCACCATTATGTTATTCGGTCCCAACTACAACAATATCCCTAGACAATACAAGCAAGACAGCAAGTCGTTTAAGACGCTTGTAACTGCTTGGAGGGTTTGTGATTTAGCTGTAGTAATGATCAAGGCTAGAAGAAAGTCTATTTATAAAGCCTTAAGGGTTATTCCTCTTTGGTTGCTTATAGGTTTTTCATCTTTTACCTATGGTGGGCCTTTGGTTTTTACCATCTTTATCACCTGGGGAATTATCAGAATATTTAGAGCTTTTAATAAGTAATCATCTAAATATGGTACGCCAAGTAATTCCTAATAGGGGGTACTGGTACTTATTGCCATGCCACCTGGTAGCAGTTCGGCCTGCTTCAGAGTTCAAGTCTCTGACTACCTATTAACCGACACCGAGTCGGTTCTATTTAAACAAATGAAAACGATTTCACCTAAGTCAACAAAAGCCCAGTTAATAGCTCATATCAATGAGATGGAAACTCAGCTAAACGTGACTAAGGAAACATCACTCATCATTTCGTGGGAGTCACAGATAGCCAACCTAAAGGCTAGATGGGACATTCACACCACAGAGTTTAAGGCTGCAAGAGATGACATGTTCAACACTGGTAAAGCAGTACGTGGATACATCACAGACTTCAACTTCTAAAAACTAAATGGTTCTTGCAGGGTTCGATTCCCTGCCTAGTTCTTCGCGCATTAACTAGCGGTCTAGAACGTTAGTTATATAAGCCGTACTTTTGATGCTATGCCTGGTTGTCGGATGGTTCGATTCCATCCTCATAGCTTTGACTCTCCTATGTGAGGGTCTTTTTTCTTTATTTCCACATAACCAATGGACTATGTATTAACAGACACCGATTGTAGGTGCGGTCAAGTTCATGATGTTATGACCTTCGATACGCCAGAGGAGGCATCTTCTTATCGTGATGATTTATATGAGGCACTTGAAAGTGAGACAGATCAGACTACGATCTGGAACATCAATGAATACATACGCCAATTGGATAGTCAACTTTATGACTACGACGAAAGACTTTCTATTGTAGAATTTGATAGTTGAGATTGTGACATTTGACACTTCCACTCACGAAAACATCGTAGCGCAGTATTCCTATACTGTGGTATATACAGATATAACCCATAAGCGCAGAGAATTTTGTACTTATGCCAGGGATGCCTACGACGCAAGAGAACAGGCCGTCGAAATGATCGAAGACGTACAACACAACCCGAATAGAATTATCTACATACATAAAGAGAAACAACCTCACAATTTCTAGTTATACCAAGGCTTTTGCATGAAATTAGTACATGCTTACTAGCTTAGGATGACCTCTTCAACTTTTAAATAAACATCTAAATATGGGGCCGCGAGTTATTCCTTGAGGGGGTAGCCGGTCTTTTAATCACTCATCAAATCAAAAAACTAACAATGCCCACCCCTGCTCTTATCGCACGACAGATAAAGCTTGAGACTCAACAGGTAGAGGATGGCATTGCAAAGCTTCACGCCAACATCAATAAGGCTGATGCTAGACAGTACACCTCATCAACTGTTCACGCTCAAAAGCTAATCAAACAACAGATCCCTGTTGTAGCTAAGGAAATAGACCGCATTAGAAAGAATCGATTAATGCGTGGAACTGCTGGCCCTGCGCTAGCACCTTTGATCAAACACACAATGGGTATTGAATCCAATGTGTTAGCAATGATCACCCTAAAGATATTGTTTGACGTCACTACAGATCCCAGAGATCGTGCTGATCTTGCAAACAATGTCATTGATAAGGTTGGGATTGCTGTTGAACAAGAAGCTAAGTGGAGATTCTTTAATGAGAAAGACCCTGAACTTCTAAGAAAGATCACGTATTGTCAGCACAAAGGAAAAGGACTTCATTACAAGGATTACAACACTACCAAACAATTCAAAGATGCTGGTAAAGGTTGGGATAATTGGCCCAGACTTCAACGAGTAAAGATAGGGGCTGCATTTTGTGAAGCTGCTTTCATTACTGGGTATTGGTCAAAGATAAATAAGAGAGAAGGTCCTAGAAGATCGGTACATATTCAACCAACACCTGCTCTCATGGTGGTCATTGATGGGTTAATTAAACAGGCTGAGCTTTTTGCTCCTTTTAACTGGCCTATGTTATGTGAGCCTAATGACTGGACTAACGAGGTACAAGGTGGTTACTACACAAACCAAATCCGAAAGGGTAACAAGCTTATAAGGACATTTGGTCAGGGATGTATACAGGGGGAAATCCCTCTGAAATTCCTTAACCACCTACAAAAGGTGGCTTACAAGATCAACCTTTTTATTCTTGATGTAGCTAATACATTAGAAGAAAAGGCAATTAAGATTGAATCAGGTAAATTTGTTCCTGAGGACACAAGACCTCTACCTAATAAGCCTGTTGACATTGACACTAATCCAGAGGCTAATAAGAACTGGAGAAAGGAAGCGGCTAAAATATATGACTACAACAGCACATCACTTAAGAGATGTATTAGGACTAAGCTTACCTTGAGCCTAGCTCGTAAGTTTAGTAAAGAAGAGAGGTATTATTTACCTGCCTCATATGACTATAGAGGTAGAGTTTATTTTATTCCCTCCTTCTTAACACCTCACGATACGTGCTTTGGGAAGAGTCTTATTCAATTCGCTGATGGTCAACCGATTAATGAGCGTACTGAGTATTGGGTGAATTTCCAATTAGCTACTACATATGGATTATCTAAGGCAACGATGGAGGAGAGACAAGCTTGGGTAGAACCAAACTTATCACTCATCAAGGCATGTGCTGAAGATCCAATTGGTAATATAACTATATGGGAAGGGGCTGAAGAGCCGTTCTTATTCTTGGCAGCTTGTGAGGAGTACTATGCTCTATTCATAGCTAAGACAAGGAAACTAACAACACTAGCAATCGCCGTTGATGCAACCTGCTCAGGATTACAGGTTCTCGCTGGGATGAGTCACGACAGATCCACGGCTGAGCTTGTTAATGTATTACCAGGTGATAAACCTAGTGATGCTTACAAGGCAGTAGCTAATAAGGTTAATGAGCATATCCCAAAAGAATGGGGTATTGAGATGACGAGATCTCGGGTCAAAAGAGTGGTCATGACAATACCTTATAATGCACGTACAAAAAGCAATCGAACGTACATACGCGAGGCATTAGAAAAAGAAGGCGTTACCTTTGAGCCTGCTCAATTAACTGAAATTGTTAGGCTTACACGTCAAGCAATGGAAGAAATTGTGCCTGGTCCCATGCAAGTCATGAACTGGCTAAATAAAGAGATAGGTGGAGCTATTCGTAGAGGTCAACCTCATATTGAATGGACAACTCCCTCAGGTTTCAAAGTTAAGCAAGACTTACGCAAGATCAATACCGAAAGAGTACAAGCTCATTTAATGGGCAAGATTGAACTCATGATCGGTACATCAATGGGTGAACCTGATCGTAATCACCACAAGAATGCAGGAGCACCTAATTTAATCCACAGCGTTGATGCCTCAATACTTCATATAGGGCTTAAAGATTTCTCTGGTCCATTCACTGTGATACATGACTCAGTGTTATGTCTTGCTAATCAAATGGATGAGATGAATAAATCAGTTAGAGCTGCTTATGCAAAATGCTTTACTGATCACTCACCATTGCATGACCTAGCGGAAAGTATTAACGCTGAGACAGAACCACCAATGGTTTACACCTTTGATCCTGCAACAGTTACTGAATCTGACTATTTCTTTTGTTAAATTATTGTTTCCACTCAACCAATTATGAACTTTCCAAAAGCCACCACAGTAGAGCGAATAATGATGTATGTTGAAGACGGAGAGCTTGACAAAGCCAGAGCACTAGCTAAGTTATGTGACTTTTTAGAAGAATCTTTTAGATGGGAGGTAGTATGGGATCAAAGAAGGAAATAATTATTTCTTTCTTCCACTCACGCAACTCACCTTTTCTAAATGGTTTTTGCTAAAATGGCTGTCAGAGATAAGACGTTCTCTACCAGAGAGGAAGTCCCTCATGACAGAAAGACGAATCGCTCGCAGAACTAGTGATCCTATTCACAGGATTTATCTCGTACTCGAAGTTCTAAGATCAACTGGAGAATTAGAATTCCCTCTACAACTAGCAGTTACATTTTTATGGATTGCTGCTCACGATGGTTGTAGACAAGAGGATCTAGGAGAAGCAACCTCAATGGGTGCCTCTTCTGTTTCACGAAATGTTACCTGGCTTGGCCCTCGACACCGATTAGGTAAAGATGGTCTAAAGCTTGTTAGGAGAGAAAAAGATCCTGACGATCCTAAGAGATGGCGATTATTTTTAACTCCTAAAGGGAAGCAATTTTCCCGCTTAATCGAAAAACAGCTCTCTATTCCACTAACCGATGACTAATCGATTCAACACCTGGAGTCATGCACTTAACTGGTATTGGGACAAGAAAGCCAAGCGTCAAGCTCAGGCTAAAACATTCCATACTAATGCAGCTCGAATCACTTCTTATGGTGGAGCATCACTTCCACTAACGAGAATGAGTAAAGGGTCATGGTGGGTTGAGTTTCAAGAAGAACTCCAAGCCGAAAACCCTGAAATGTCTACCAGCACTGTAAATCGTATCACTTCTGCGGGTACTGTAGTACTCAGGAAGACACGTGAAGCTGGCTTGCACTTAATTGACTGTCCAAAGGTAGAACGCCTGCCAGAAGGCAAGTCAAGGCTCATCTGGTTTACTAAAGATCAAGTTGATAACCTTGTTCACATAGCTAAGGATATCTTTGATCATAAAGACCTAGCTGATGCAATTCTTTTCTCTGCTTACACAGGATTAAGGCAGGGAGAACTACTTAAGATAAAACCCTGTGATGTCAGTACAGATTTAACATCACTCACGATTGGCGGTCGGTCAAAGTTCGTTACCAAAACTAAGGATGTAAGGACAATCCCTATCCATGAAAAAATCAGACCTCTTATAGCTTCCCGCTTAGACAATGAATACCTATTTAAAGGTGATTGGGCTAACAAAGATCAACTCTACCGAGTGTTCAAAAAGGTGAGGAAAGAGGCAGGAATTTCAGAAGATCATGTTTGGCATTGCTTAAGACATTCTTTTGGAACTTGGCTAGGTGAAGTTACTCATCCAAGACAGATTATGGCCTTAATGGGACATAGCTCAATTGACACTTCTCTCCGCTATACTCACGCTACAGACAAGGCAATCAGATCTGCTATTTTAGCCATCTGATCCCGTCTGAAGCCTCAGCCCTAACAAGTCCAACCTGCAAAAAAATGCAAACTTTACACTTGTTAACGCTGAAAACCCAGGGAGTGTGGCGGAATTTGGTAGACGCACCAGACTTAAAAACGAACCTAATATGAATCACCACTAACGAAACTGAGGGGCCTACGGGTCCCTTTTTTATTGCTAATACTAGTCTTTCTTATCACTTCCACTCAACCAAAAACTAAATGAGAAATCTGATGTGCATTGAATACAGCGAAATCGAGAAGATGGATGCTGAGGATTATTCGAATTTCATGGCTTTTGGAGACAACCTTACTCCTGAATTAAACGAAGAAGAAGAGGCGGCATGGGTCCGATGGGCACGTGCTCAACGCATGTTCGATCTTTGATCATTTAACAGACAACACTTACATTTTCATTTCCACTTAACCAATTATGGCCAACAGATACGTTGTTGATACAACACTTACAGGCTTCATTAACTGCTTTGAACCATCAGGGAAGTACAACAACATGTGCTTCTCTTTTAATCTACCTGAATCGATAATAGAAGAAGCTGATAAAGACAGAGTAGAGCTACTTAAATGGGTCGCTTCTAAGGTGGAGAACCCAAAGAGAATGGCAACTAACCCTCCAAAATGGGATGATACAGGACTCGTTAAATACTCTTTTGGTGGAGATACAGGGCGCCCTGCACCGGTCTTTGTTGATACGACAGGAACACCTCTTGAGAAATCAACACTTAAAGATGTCAGACAAGGAACCAAAGTTAGGCTCATAGTTCAACAAAAGCCTTATACAAAACCAGCAATGGGCACCACCCTTAAAGTTTTAGGTGTTCAAGTTGTAGAACTAGCTACAGGTAATGGATCTATAGATTCAGGTAATATGTCTGCTGAAGATGTAGCGGCAATGTTTGGAACTGTTGAAGGTTTCAAGCAAGGTGAGCCAGCAGTAAGACAATCCGATGCTGCTATTGATGGAGCTAATTACGACTTTTGAAATATCGCTCTGGACTTGAGGAGCGTATTGCTAAAACATTTGATAAAGATAACGTCACTTACTTATATGAAGCAAAGAACTATAAGTACACGCTGGAATCTAAGTATACGCCCGATTTCTTTTTAACTAACGGAATAATAATTGAAGCTAAAGGATTCTTTAAGCCCTCAGACAGGCGCAAGTCAATTGCGGTGTCTCAGCAAAATCCTGACTTAGATATTCGATTCATATTTCAACGCAATAACACCTTAAGCAAAAACTCAAAAAGTACTTATGGGGACTGGTGTGACAAACACGGGTTCCTCTGGTGCATATACCCACACATTCCCCCTGATTGGCTTAAATGAAAACACATGTTTTAGACCGTATTGATAACCTAGTAGTGGACATGGAAGAAGAGGGTATACCCCTTGTTGAGATCATGGAACAGCTTCGAGAGTATGTAGAAGTTGTAGAGGAGATGTATGGAAAATGATTCAGAGTTTGTCCGTCATCAGCCTTGCCCAGAATGTACTAGCAGTGATGGATTTGCTGTTTATTCAGATGGAGGAGGACATTGTTTCTCCTGCCAGCATCATGTAAATGGGGACACTGAAAGCTCAACAACCACAATCACTCATAAAAGCTTCAGATATGAAGGAGACTTTGCAGTTATAAGAAGTAGAAATCTTAGAGAAGATACTTGTAAGAAGTTCAATGTAAGAGTCGATGACGGTCCAGTTATTAGATTTCCTTACTACAGCTCAGCTGGAAAGGTTGTTGGATATAAGGAGAGAGATCAAGATAAGAACTTCCATATGGTTGGGAAAAATGAGGACAAACAACTCTTTGGACAACAACTATTTGGGGGAGGTAAGACCTTAGTTGTAGTAGAAGGTGAGATGGATGCATTAGCCGTATGGCAAGCAAGACCAAATTGGCCTGTAGTTTCTATACCCAATGGGGCAGCAGCAGCAAAGAAAGCTTTGACTGCTCAACTTAAATACCTTATGGGGTTTGATGAAGTCGTTCTATTCTTTGATAATGATGAAGCAGGTACGGGAGCAGCTGAGGAATGTATATCAATATTTCCTTCTGATAAGGTATATCTTGCTGCAACTACTCAATATAAAGACGCTTGTGAAGCTGTACAAGCTAATGACGCAGAAGCAATAAGACAAGCTATCTGGAATAAAAAGAAGTTTAGTCCAAAGACAATTATAGATGGCACAACATTATTCGATCTAGTTTCTAAGCCTCTTCATGGTAAAGATGCCGAGTATCCTTATCACTCATTAAACGAGGTCACTGGGGGTTTAAGATTTTCAGAACTAGTTGTAGTAACAGCGGGTAGCGGTACGGGTAAATCCACCTTATGTGGTGAGATCTGCCAAAGTTTAGTCGATCAATCTTTTAACGTCGGTTATATCGCATTAGAGGAGTCAATCCAGAGAACAGCCTTGAGGATGATGACCGTTAAAGCTAATAAACCACTTCACTTATCAAATGAGATACCAAAGGAAGAATTAAAGAAATCTTTCGAGGCTTCGGTGGGATCTGGTCGCGTGTTTTTACGTGATGGATTCGGTAGCTGTGATCCTGATGTTGTTTTAAATGACATTAGATTCATGGTTAAAAACCACGGGGTCCAATGGATAATATTAGATCACCTTTCTATATTATTGTCCGGTAACTCAGATTCAGATGAACGAAAAACTATAGACGTAACTATGACCAAGCTTAGGTCATTTGTAGAAGAAACTAAAATAGGAATGATTCTCATTTCTCACCTTAGAAGAACTAGAGATGATAAAGGTCATGAAGAAGGTGCCCGCATAAGTTTGGGGCAGCTTCGAGGATCACATTCCATAGCGCAGTTATGTGATATTTGTGTTGGCCTTTCTAGAAATATTAGTGCGGGTGAGGACTCAGCCGAGCTAGTAACGTTAAAGAATAGATTCAATGGGTCTACTGGCCCTAGTGGATTCCTTAGTTATAGCAAGGAGACTGGACGTTTGTTAGAGATACCTGCACCAGTTAAAGATAACCCTAATTCCCAAACACCTACAGATTACGGAGACTTTTAGATGCACCCACACAAGCTGATCCTCTTTAAAAAGGAAGGCTGTCAACCCTGCGAAAATGCTTTAAGACACTTGAAGATGACACTAGATGAGCATCCAGAACTAGAGCACTACATCTCAGTCCTACAAAAGGAAAACCATCCATCATTAGTAGAAGCATACAAGTTGAAATTGTATCCAACATTGATATGTCTAGATAGTGATGGTGATGAGATAAGCAGGAAAGTAGGTCAGAAATATATCGATCACTACTTCTTTACTAGAGCACTTAAACGCATTCACCAACACCGCAACTATGAGACTAGCTTTTGACTTGGAGACAGATGGACTCTCAAGAGACCTCACTGTTGTCCATTGTTTAGTTACTCAAGATATAGATACAGGTGAAGTTACACGCTATGACGATACTGGATCTCATGAGTCGATAACTACTGGGGTTCAAATCTTGATGGTTGCTGATGAGATCTGGGGGCACAATATCATTGGGTATGACATAGAAGTACTGCTTCAACTATTCCCATTCTTTAAATCATATAAAGCTAAACCTTTTGACACTCTTATTTTAAGCCGTCTGTTCTTTACAGATATGTTGAATAGGGACTTTAGAAGTAAACCTGCCAACATGCCAGGCAACCTATATGGGCGCCACAGTTTGGAAAGTTGGGGCCATAGATTAGGTGTTCATAAGTCTGAGTTTGGTAAGCAACTTAAAGGGGATTGGTCAACATACTCACCAGAGATGCTTGAGTATTGTGTACAGGATGTAGCCGTTTCAGTAAAGCTAGTCAAAATGTTTGAGCCTAAACTCGAACAATATAAGGACTGTATTAATACTGAGCATGAGATCGCTAAGATCATGTCTTGGCAAGAAAGAGAAGGCTGGCCCTTTGATATAGATAAAGCTCACAAACTAGAAGGAAAACTTAGAACTGAACTTGAACAGCTATCAGACGATATGCGGTCAACATTTAACTTTGTTGATGGAGGTCTATTCACGCCAAAGCGAGCCAATAAGACTAAGGGGTATTACGCAGGCGCAGAATTCTCAAGACTCAAAGAGTTTAATCCTACAAGTAGGCATCACATCGCCTGGGCTTTCCAGACATTTAGAGGCTGGGAGCCTACAGAGTTTACTAATTCAGGTACACCAAAGATTGATGAATCAGTCTTAGTAGATATGAATACGGAGGAATCTAACAAGTTTGCTCGAATACTAGAACTACAGAAACATTTAGGTCAATTATCAGAGGGACAAAATGCGTGGCTTAAAAAGGTTGAACAAGATGGAAGGATCCATCACTCATGCATCCTCAACACCAACACTGGCCGAATGGCCCACCTCAGACCCAACCTGGCTCAGGTACCGAGTAAAGCCGAGTACCGTGAGCTTTTCAACCCAGGCCCTGGTCGCGTTCAAGTTGCTGCTGACGCTAGCGGTTTGGAGCTCCGTTGTCTTGCCCATTTCATGTCTAGGTTTGATGGTGGCTCTTTTACAAAAGAGGTATTAGATGGAGATATCCATACTCACTTGGCTAACATCTATGGTGTATCAAGGGGGGCTGGTAAATCCGTCACCTATGCCCTGGTTTATGGGGCTGGCGATACTAAGCTTGGTCTTACTGCAGGTGCTTCTAAAAGTACGGCGGTCAAGAAAGGTAAAGAGATTAGAAAAAAGATTCTTGATGGCCTTAAGGGGTTCAAGGAACTAAATGCTGCTGTTCAAGAGAGAGCAGAAAGCGACGTATTAAAAGGATTAGACGGCAGACCTATTCGTTTGCAAGGAAAGAGACACGCATCATTGAACTACCTGCTTCAGAGTGCTGGTGCGATTATTTGCAAGCTTTGGGTACTACGTGCTCATGAGCTCTTCAAGGAAGCTGAGATTAACTACTGGCCCTTAGGCTTTATACACGATGAGCAGCAGTTCTCAGTACACCCTGATGATGTAGAGAAAGCAAAAACATTATTAATCCTAGCTATGAGAGACGTAGATCATCAACTCAACTTTAAATGTAGACTCGACAGTGAAGCTGTCTCAGGAGCCAACTGGTCAGAAACTCACTAAGACCTGCAATACATGTGGACAAACACTTCCACTAAGCCAATTCTATAAAGACGTATCAAACAAAGCTGATGGCCATACTAGAGCCTGCAAGCCATGCCAAGCCTTAAAAAATAAGGAATATAGGCAACAGAATCCTTACATAATCATGCTGAATAATGCGAAACAAAGAGCCAAGAACAAAGGCTTAGCGTTTGATTTGGATGTTAAATACTTAAAAAGTATCAACAACCATATATGTCCTTATCTAGGTGTGCCAATTGAATGGACATCAGCGGATATTAGGTTTTCCAAGTCACTAGATAGGATTGACTCAGCTAAAGGATATGTAAAAGGCAATGTAATTATTTGCAGTCAAAGAGCTAATTACATTATGTCCGATATGAAGATCTCCGAAATGGAGGTCTTGGTATCCAACTGGAAAAGAATTTCCACAATCACTTCCACTTAACCAAACATGAAACTTCTCATAGATGCTGACTACTTCTGGTACAGATCAGCTGCAACAGCTGAAGAAGAACACGAATATAACGAAGAGCTAACGGTCATCGTTGGTAACTTCACTACTGGTAAGAGAACCATTCGCAGTGAGTTAAAGAAGCTACAAGAACGCTTTGACTCTACTGATATGCTGCTTTGCTTTACCGATAGGGTTAACTTCAGAAAATCTATTGACCCTGAATATAAAGGCAATAGAACAAAGCGCAAACCCTGTGGTTATCTAAAGCTAAAGCAATGGGGGATGGAGACCTTTCCATCAATGATGGTTGAGGGTTTAGAAGCAGACGACGTTCTTGGAATCCTCGCTACCAACGGAACTATTAAAGGACCACATGTCATCATTTCACCTGACAAGGACATGCAACAAGTCGAAGGTAGACTTTATAATCTAAAGGAAGAGTGGGATGTAACTAAGGAAGCATCAGTACGAAAACTATATGAGCAATGCCTCTGTGGAGATCAAACAGATGGTTATGCAGGATGTAGAGGCGTTGGGCCTAAGAAAGCTGGCTTGATCTTAGACAAGGTTAAGGACGGTAATTATTGGCCCGCTGTTGTAGATGCTTACAAGTTATATAACCAGACAGAAGAGGATGCACTCAGAAACCTCCAGCTATCAAAGATCCTCCAGGCAGAGAACTGGGATCCAGAAAACAAACAACCTATCCTCATCACCTCATAAATCCACAATTGTCTAAACAATCACCTAGCCATTACCAAAATGGCAACATAGAAGTCTGGGACTTCATAGCAGATCAGAATTTAGATTATTTCGCAGGTAATGTTGTGAAGTATGTCTGTAGAGCTGGTACAAAAGAAGGAGAATCTGAACGGGATGATCTTTTAAAAGCTGTTGCATATATAAGGAAAAAGATTGAGATCTTAGCTAATGAATAATCCAGACTTCTTAGAGCAAGCGTTGGAGTTTCGTGTTGCTAATGATCAACCTATAGGTACAAAGAATCTAGGACTACAGAGATCACTTATCTCTGAGGAGTATCGAGAGTTCCTAAATGCTATTGATTATCAAGAGAGTAACGACAACAAACTTAAGGAGCTAGCAGATTTAGTTTATGTTTGTTTTCAATATGCAGCCGCTGCAGGTTGGGATCTAAATGAAGCATTAGATCGAGTACATAAAAGCAATATGTCAAAGCTAGTAAATGGGCAGCCTTTGAAAAATAAAGAAGGCAAGGTCGTGAAAGGCCCAAATTATCAACCACCAAACTTAAAGGATTTAATTTAAATGTCAGATTTCATAGCCCGTACAGGTCGGGTTCAGTCGTGGATTGATAACCCAACTTCACGCCTACCAGTGTCATGCACTGTTTTCAATGTAAACGATTCAATGGAGGGACCAAATGGGATTGAAGCCAGCTGGAAATTTGCTAGCTCTGCACTTAGATATGGAGCGGGCGTGGCAATACATCTATCAGAGCTCAGACCCAACGGAACCGAAAATAAAGAAGGGCTTACAGCTTCTGGACCAGTATCTTTCGCTCGCATCTATTCATCGCTCAATGAAACCATCCGAAGGGGAGGAGTATACAAGAACGGGGCTATTGTGGCCCATCTTGACCTCGAACACGGAGACATCAAAGAATTCATAACAGCAACTAGAGCACAGCTACCTTGGATAAAGAAGTGTGTAAACATTACTCAAGAGAGTTGGGATGAAGCTGATAGAGAAACAAAAGATCTAATCCTCACTCATATCAAGTCAGGAGATATCTGGCTAGCTAAGAAGAAGTATGACCAACAAGGAGAAAGGATCAGAGCTAATGTTTGCTTAGAGGTATTCCTTAAATCCAGAGCCACGTGCCTGCTTCAGCACGTGAACCTGGGGGCTTGTGATTATCAAGATCTAGTAACAGCATTTTGTAAGGGTATGGCTGAGCTATGTGCCTTACATTCTAAAACCAATGTTGAATCAACTGGAGAGTATCTATCTCCTGACGTTGATCGTCAAGTAGGTCTAGGCATGTTGGGTATGGCTAACTTCCTTAAGAGACATGGGATTAGTTATTCACAGTTTGGAGAAGCTCTAAGGATTATTAACTCTGAAAGACCTGCATCATATGTAAGAACACCTGCATATGAATTAGCTCTAGAACTAAAACATGCTGTTGATACTGCAGCTCAAATAGCTAAATACAACAAGATGGATAGAGCATTTGCTATAGCTCCAACAGCTAGCTGCTCATATAGATATAAAGATAAAGATGGGTTCACAACTTGTCCTGAGATAGCTCCACCAATTTCAAGATCAGTGGACCGTGATAGCGGAACCTTTGGGGTTGAATCCTTTGAATATGGTGAGGTTGAGATAGCTTCAGAAGTTGGTTGGGATGCTTATAAGTCTGTTGCTGATGGTATATGTCAGCTACTAGAGAACACTGGTTTATTCCACGGATATAGTTTTAACAGCTGGTCCGATGTAGTTACCTATAACGATGAATTTATACAAGAGTGGTTGGACAGTCCTCAAACCTCTCTTTATTACGCTCTGCAGGTTCAACCTGACACACTTCGGAAAGATGATGCATCGGCAATTCTTGAAGATGAATATGCAGATATTTTCAATTTTGAAGAGGACGAACAAGAATGTTTAACCTGCGCTGAATGATGAGAACTAAATCTCCCTATACAAAAATAGTAGAAAGAAAAAGAAAGTGGACTCCTGTTGAAGTTGATAAAGGTAATCTAGTTGTTGGTTCGGAGGATTCTATCCACAGAGCCTTAGCTCTAAGAATATTAGAACTTCCAGTTAAGGAGTTTTTAGAACAAGGTTTAGAAAAGGAATTACCTGATGTACCTGGCGTGGTTGAAGCCCTTAGAAGTAACCAAGCTGACGAAGATAAGCATGATCTTGGTCTTCAATATGTTGTTAATGCTCATGGTGTTGTCGATAAGTCTGAGAGAGAAGCCCAAAGAATTCTCAAAGCCTGGCTTGAAGCTCCAGAGCACCCCTTGCTTAAGGCATCGATTCTCGAAAGATCAGTATTCTTTGTATTGCTCCCCTTCTTCAGATTCACTGGAGACATAGGTATACGCAGTTTGGCGGCCGATATCTCAAGGGACGAACAGACCCATGTTGCGCTCCACGGAATGGTTTGTCACGACTTAGGAATTAAAACAACTTCTAATTTAGACAAGCTTAGGAGAGCTACTGTTGCCTGGGTAATGGATGGTTTAGAGAAACCAACTAACGATAATAAATACCTTGATAAGGATTTCTGGATGAAGAGTTCAGATAGCTTATATAGACGTGGAAAGGCTGAGCTATTAGCTGATACACAAAGAGCCAGAATGCCTGCATTTTTCGAGGCAAGCAACGTAAACCTACCTAAATATGGCTGAAGTTATTCTCACTGAACAAGACGTCTTCACTGGAGATGCTCCTATATCCAAACTAGTCGACGATCTCGAAGAGTTATTCCCACCAGTAAACCCACTACCTACTCATGACATTGCGACTATTATGTTTAGATCAGGTCAGAGAGCAGTAGTTGATTATTTAAAAGATAAATACGATGTGTAGAGCCCCAAAAGTGAAAATGCCGACGTATACACCGCCGGCTCCATTACCAACTCCAGCTCCATTACCAACACCACAACAGGCGGCTCCTACTACAGTGCTGCCTTATAACTACCAAATACCTACACTAGGAGGCGGGTCTGGGGGTAGTGCTATACCCGCGCCGGCACCTACTCCTCCACCTCCACCTCCTATGCCTATGCCTGAGATTGTTGCTCCAGCCCCACCTCCTGTGGCAGCACAGAATCTGAATGATCAAGCTGTTGTTAAGAAGAGAAAGTCAAAGCGTAAGGAGTTACAACAGGCAAATAAAGGAGCTAGTGTTTTATCTATTAAAGCTGATAAAACAGGAGCTATTGGAGCAACAGCTACAAAAGGTACTGGTAAATCTGGTCTAAATATACCTAAGTAAAATGAAAGATTCCGCCCAAGCTAGATATCAAGTCGGGTTAGCGGATAGAGAAGAGTTCCTACAACAAGGTCGTGATGCAGCCGCTTTAACATTGCCATACCTCTTAACTGAGGATGGACATGGACAAGGCGAGAACCTCAACAGACCTTGGCAATCAGTAGGAGCCAAGGGTGTAAATGTGCTCTCATCAAAACTGATGTTGAGCCTATTTCCTATAAATACAACTTTCTTCAAGCTTCAGATAAATGATGCTGAGTTAGCAACTATCCCTAATATCGGACCTGAGGTTCGTACAGAGATAGATGAATCCCTTTCCAAAATGGAGAGGATGATCATGCAACAGATCAGTGAAACATCTGATCGTGTGATGCTACATACAGCTATGAAGCAATTAGTTGTCACCGGCAATGCGCTGGTGTTCGCTGGAAAGAAAGCCCTTAAAGTCTTCCCTCTAGATCGCTACGTCATCTCAAGAGATGGAAACGGCACAGTTATAGAAATCATCACGAAGGAAATAGTCGATAGACAACTCCTTCCTAAAGAGTTCCAGACCGTCACAGGACATGACAACACTGAAGTTAATGCTCCTGGTGAAGATGGTCCAAAGTTTGGGGTTGCGACCTCAAGTAATAAAGGTAAGAGCGATGATGCTGTTGTATATACATGCGTCAAGCTAGAAGATGGACAACATAAGTGGTTCCAAGAATGTGATGGCAAGCCCATCCCTAGTTCTAAATCAAGCTCACCATTAAAGAGTTCTCCCTGGATGCCACTACGTTTTAACGTGGTTGATGGAGAGAGTTATGGACGTGGAAGAGTTGAAGAGTATATTGCTGATCTTAGAAGTTTGGACCGTTTAGTTCAAGCTTTAGTGGAAGGTAGCGCTGCGGCTGCAAAGGTAATATTTCTTGTTTCTCCAAGTTCTACCACTAAGCCTCAATCATTAGCACGTGCTAGTTCAGGTGCAATAATTCAAGGAAGGCCGGAGGACGTTGGGGTCGTGCAAGTGGGGAAAACGGCAGACTTCAAAACTGTTCAAGAGATGGTTAATCAACTAACTCAAAGACTATCTGATGCCTTCTTAGTACTTAATGTACGTCAATCTGAAAGAACTACTCTTGGAGAAATACAAGCGGTTCAACAGGAACTAAATGAGCAGTTAGGTGGCATCTTTGGAAACCTAACATCAGAACTTCTATATCCATACCTACAAAGAAAACTATTTCTTTTAAGTAAGAATAAAGCTATACCTACCTTACCTAAAGGCTTAGTCATCCCTTCTGTGGTTGCTGGTTTGAATGGGATTGGTAGAGGACAAGATCGACAAGCCTTAATGGAGTTTGTCACAACCATTGCACAGACAATGGGCCCTGAGGCATTAGCTCAATATGTCAATCCTGCTGAGGTTCTTAAGCGTTTAGCTGCTGCATCTGGTATTGAAGCATTAGGACTAATAAAGGATGAACAGCAATTAGCACAGGAACAACAACAAGCTCAACAACAGGCTATGCAATCGCAAGTCGTGGGACAGATGGGTCAACTAGCAAAATCACCAATCGCTGAACAATACATTAATGGACAACAAGGAACCGAAGAAGCCCCGCCCAGCTAAGAGACGGAGGGCTAAGAATACCAATGGAACATTTAAAGCTAATGATCCTTCTACTTCAGTAGATGATGCTTGGGAACCTGATGAAGCTCCTTTAAAGGATTACAAAATCAAACCTAAAGTTTCTACTACTACTGATGGGAAAAGTACCGTTGGTAAGTATGGAAAGAAGAGATTAATAAGACCCACTTTTGGTAAAATATCCACAACAGAACACTAAATGGCAGTAACAGAATTTGATCCAGGCACCGATGCACCCACCCTTGAACAGAAGGCAGCTGAAGCGGCTGCTTTAGAACAAGGAGAGAAGATCCTTCAAGCTGAGGCCGCAGATAAAGAGGGTCTATATGATCAAGCTAATAAGGAGAATGAAGATGTCTCGCTAATTGGTGGGAAGTTTAAATCTCAAGAAGATCTTCTCAAAGCCTATAACGAGTTACAAAGCAAACTTGGTAAAGGCGAAACCGAAGAGACAGAAGAACAGGAAGCTCCTACTGAAGAAGCTGTTGAAGAAGAGGTAGTTGAAGAAGTTAGTGAGACTGTAAAGCTCATGACAGATCTTGGCGCTCAATTCGATAAAGGGGAAGAGCTAAGTCCTGAGTCTATAGATAAGTTAGCTGCGATGGATTCTAAGGATCTCATCAAGTCATATCTTGAATATAACAAGACAGCCTCAGCAGCAAACCAACAGGCACAAATCCAAGCTTCTGAAATCCAAGCAATCCAACAGAGTGTTGGAGGAGCTGAAGCTTATAACGAAATGATTAGTTGGGCTTCTAGTAATCTTGGAGAACAAGAGATAGCAGACTTTAATACTGTTACCAATTCAGGTAATCCAGTAGCTATTAAGTTTGCTGTTGAATCTCTATCAACTAGATATAAATCATCTGAAGGGTTTGAGGCTCCTCTTGTAACTGGTAAGAAAGCTTCTTCCAGTGTTAAGGCTTATCGCTCTCAAGCTGAGTTAGCTAGAGACATTGCTAACCCTCTATACCATAGTGATCCTGCATTCCGTATGGATGTTGAAGAGAAACTATCACGGAGTACCAACTTACTTTAATCACTCATAACAATAACGTCCGTTCATCCTTTAAAGGACGCATGAAACTTAAGCATGGAACGGGGCTTAAGTTAATAATATTTATCATGCCTAGCATCGAACTCCAAGCTCGTATCAAAGAGCAAAAGCAAAAAGTTAAGGAGCTTAAGCTTAAGTATCGTGGTGTTGAATATTGCGCCACTCGTTGAATCTGGTGATTAGGGGGGTTCGATTCCTCCCTCAACAATTTGCCAATCTAGCCCATGTACGCATGGATAACTTTTTTGGTGGCCACCTTGAGAGGGTTAATTCTCAAAATTCAAAACTGTTTAAACATACATAGCGATACATCGCAGACGTTAATAACCTTTTAATTTAACTTTTAGTTTAATGACTAATATAACCAATTTAGCGCGGCCCAATGCCGTCAATGGTGCTACCTCAAACGCATATGCGGATAAGTATAGCACCGCGTTAAAGCTGTTTAGTGGAGAAGTTTTTAATGCTTTCAACTCAGCTTCAATTGCAGAAGGATTAGTTCGTAGCTATACCCTAAGAGGAGCGAAATCAAAACAATTTTTGCTGACTGGTAAACTTTCTGCGGGTTATCACACACCTGGCCAGCCAATATTAGGGGATACACCTATCAAGGCTAATGAGAAGACTATCCTAATGGATGATCTCCTTGTTGCGAGTCAATTTGTATACTCGCTTGATGAGATAATTTCTCAATACTCCCAGCGAGCAGAAATAAGTAAGCAAATCGGAGAGGCTTTAGCTAAGCACTATGATGAGCGTATCTTCAAGGTACTTGACATCGCTTCCCGTGAAGCTTCTGTAGTAACTGGTGAGCCTGGAGGCTTCGAGGTTTCTATTGGCTCTGGTAAGCAGTATGACGCACAAGCTATCGTTGATGGTTTCTTTGAATCAGCAGCTGTCCTAGACGAGCGCAACGCTCCTCAAGAAGGCAGAGTAGCGGTTCTAAACCCACGTCAATATTATAGTTTGATCTCTTCTGTTGATACAAACATCTTGAACCGTGAAATCGGTAATGATCAAGGTGATATGAACAGTGGTAAGGGTCTTGTCTCTATTGCAGGTATCAGAATCCTTAAGTCAAACAACCTTCCATTTATGGCTGCTTACAACAGTGCTGTAACTGGTGAGAATAATGACTACACAGATGCAAACGCTACTACAGCTGGTCTTATCTTCCATAGAGAAGCTGCTGGTGTAGTTAAAGCTGTTGCTCCATCAATCGAAACAACCTCTGGATCATTTAGGGTTCAGTACCAAGGAGATTTGATTGTCGGAAAACTTGCTATGGGCGTTGGTTCTTTAAGAACTTCTGTAGCTGGTTCACTTCAAGCTAAATAATTTAATACCCATATGGCCCCTTCATTGGGCCTTTGGGCTTCTCATTCCCTAAGTAAATAAATGGCAACAACAAAGAAAGCCTCTACATTAGCGGCTGTGAATACAGTTATATCTAATGTAGGACAGGCACCTGTAACCAGCTTGGAATCAGGGAACCCATTAGTAGAGATGGCTGAGCAGATACTGCATGAAGTATCTAGAGCTGTACAGGCAGAGGGTTGGATCTTTAATACTGAATACTGTTATCCCTTTCCTTTAGATGGTAGCGGTAATATTGAAATCCCTACTGATATACTTTCACTTGATACATCTCCACGTAGTGATACTAATGTCATCATTCGTAGAGGCAAGCTCTATAACAAGACAAAACATACATATACATTCACTGAAGATCAGGAATTAGATGTTGTATGGCTCTTTGACTTTGAAGATCTACCAGAAGCATTTAAAAACTATATAACCGTTAGAGCCGCTAACCTCTTTGCAGGTAGAGCTGTTGGTTCTCAAGAAGCTGTTCGTTTTGGAGAGCGTGAAGAGTTATTAGCTAGAGCAACAGTTCTAGAATATGACACTAATCAAGGTGATTATACTATCTTCAGTGATAGAGATAATGGCAATACATATGACTCTTATAGACCTATAGACACTTTATTGAGATATTAATATGGCGGCTATATCGCAACAGATACCCAACCTTCTAGGTGGAGTTAGCCAACAACCTGATCCTATTAAATTACCTGGTCAAGTTAGATCAGCTAAGAATGTTCTATTAGATCCCACCTTTGGATGTAAAAAACGACCTCCTACAAAGTTTATAAAAGAGCTAGCTACAGACATACCTGAAACTGCTACGTGGTTTCCCATTATTAGAGATGAACGTGAAAGGTATGTTGTCTGTATATATAAGGACAGCAGTAATGCAACTCAAATAAAAGTCTGGGAAGCTGACACCGGTACATCTAGAACCGTTACCGTATCAGGTGATGCTGCTAACTATCTAACTGTATCTAAAGTAGAGAACTTAAAAACTCTGACCATCAATGACTACACACTCCTCTGTAATACAGAGAACCCTGTGTCTATGTCTACAAGTTCTATACCTGTAGATGGAGAGGAAGCTTTAATAGTTGTAAATCAGGTTGCTTATAATACTAATTACACTATTGACTTTCTAAAAGATGGTCAAGCTGCTGTTCAGGAAAAGGTTTACAAAGCTAAGAAACTCACTATCTCTCCTGGTTCTTTCACTGAGGTAGATGGGGGTAACTGTACCAAATCAGGTTCTGTTACTTCTACTAAGACTAGTGGAACTAAAACAGGCTTAGGTTTCACTATTACTACTAACTGTCGGCCTACACTTGTAACTGACGAAGAAGAAGGGGAACCATATCCAACCAAGATGAATAAGGTTGGTGGTGATGACAACCTTTATGGTGCTGCTCAACATGGTGATGTTGATGCAAGGGCTGTTGGTTCATACTTATATTCCAACCACACAGTAACCATAGGTAGCAAAACAATCAGCTTTACCTTTGAGATGCAGGTTGAAAATATTGGTACTGATGAAACACCTGTTAAGGCATATAGATGGAGAAGTGTCTCTATTAATTCCTATACAGGAATTGGTTGGACTACAGGACTTGCCTTCTCTGTAACTCACATGGACTTTCAGATTACAGCTATCCAATCACCTCCTACAACTAGTACCTATTCCTATAAGTCTGTCTATACCGCTAAGGTAAGGATGAATAATGCTGGTCAACATTGGAGAGCAGGAGACACAGTAACAGAAACCTTAAATGGAAAGACCTACACCATCACAGTTGAAGAAGATGATTTTGGTTTTAACTATGCAACTGATAACCAGGTAACATATACCAGTGCTACAGATGCCTCTAATGGAACTTTAAATATTGGTGCAATTACATCAGCTTTAACAGCGGGTGTTAGTGCATTAGCTGATTATACGGCTACGGCTATAGGTAATGTAGTTCATATTAAACGAGATGATGCTCGATCTTTTAACATTCAAGCTAGAGGAGGAACTACTAATAATGCCCTCGAAGCAATAAAAGGATCAGTAAATGATATATCAATGCTGCCAGCTCAGGGTGTACCTGGGATGGTACTTATGGTTAGAAATAGCCAGGATTCAGATAATGATGATTACTTTGTAAAGTTCGTCTCTTCATCTGGTGATATACCTGGAATGGGGGCTTGGGAAGAAACGGTTAAACCTGGTATTCCTACAGACTTAAACCATTCAACAATGCCTCATGTCCTCATCAGAGAATCAAATGGTGATTTCACAGTAAGACCTTTAAGTAGTCAATACGATGAAGCTCTCCACTGGGCAGGTCGTGAGGTAGGTGATGAAAATACAAATCCAGCTCCTACTTTTGTAGATAGGAGTATCACAGATATGTTCTTCTTTATGAACCGCTTAGGTTTCTTATCTGGAGATACTGTGATAATGAGCCAACCTGGAGACTTCTTTAATTTCTTCCAGAGTTCTGCTATTGCTTTATCAGATGCTGACCCTATTGATATGTCAGCCTCGTCTACTAAGCCTGCAACTCTGAAAGCTGCTTTAGGAACAGCTAAGGGTCTTTTACTCTTTGCTGAAAACAGTCAGTTCCTTTTATCTACTACTGAAACAGCCTTTGGTCCCTCTACTGTCAAGATGACAGAGATCTCTAACTATGCTTATACCTCCAAGGTTAAGCCTGTTGAGTCTGGAGTATCAGTAATGTTTAGTACTGAAGCTGATACCTACAGTAAGGTGTTCGAGATGGCTTTGGACTCTATTGATAATAGACCTGTAGTTTCAGAAAACACTCGTATAATTCCTGAGTTTATTCCTCCCAACCTAACCCTTTCTACTGCTAGTGCTAATAATAGTTTTGTAGCTTATGGAGATGGTACTAAGACCTTATATACCTTTAAGTTCTTTAACGTAGGGAATGAGAGAAGCTTAGCCGGATGGACTACCTGGGAGTTTCCAGCAAATGTACGTCTCTTAGAATTTGCCCATGATACTGGCTTTGTTGTCATGTATAACGATGGTTCCTATATATTAGATAAATTAGAATTCTTAGATGATCCAGACGTATCTCCTATAAGTGTTTTAAATAATAAATTCCTACCACGTATAGATAACTTCGTCTTTGATACAGATGTAACTGAAGTAGCAGGAACATCACTCACTAAGCTGAGATTCCCCGCTGGTTCCTATGTGGTTGGAGCTACTCCAAATGTAGTCTTTACTCAACAGGGTAACGCCACAGTATTTCAACGTCCTGCTATTCAGAGCGATGGTACTGGTTACTACGTTGAGGTTGCAAATGATCTAGCCGCTACTCCTTATATATTGGGGTTGGATTATGATATGGAAGTAGAACTACCAGCTATACACGTTACTAATGAGAAGAAATCAGATAGAAAGAATCCTCCTTTAGTAGAGACAGTCTATTTAGACTTATATCTCTCTGGAAGATATACCGCTGATATACTACGTCTAGGTTATGACACTAGAACAGTTGATTTAGATGTAACCCAATCAGATGTTTATTTTGCTGATACACCTGCTGTTAAGGAAGTATCAACCGTATCCATCCCAACATTCTGTAGGGGTGATTATATGACTATCAAAGTTAAAGCTTCAGATCCATTACCCGCCTCTATTACCAGTTACAGCTGGGAAGGGCATTACACCAATCGAGGGATAAACCTTTTATGAATTTAATCCGAGAAGCCACCTTTAAGGATGGCCTCTTGGTTGCTAAGAATATACGTCTGGAAGATAAAGCGGAATTAGAGGGATTTGGTGAAGGCCTTCTCTCTATTCCGTTAGGTATCTTATCTAGTGAGCATCCTGTGGTTTTTTATTCACCAGCAGGGGAACTTGCTGGAGTAGCAGGTGTAGTCAGATTAGATAACCAAGTTGGTCAAATATGGATGCTATGCACTCCGGTCATTATGGAACATCCCATTACCTTTGTTAGACAAGCAAAGAAATGGCTGATGAGCATACAAGGAGAGTATCAACTCTTATGGAATCTTGCTGATGCAAGGAACCAAGTCCATCACAAACTTTTAAAACATCTGGGATTTAAAGCCCTGAGAACGGTCCCAGTTGGGCCAAATAATCTTCCGTACTTAGAAATAGTAAAATTATGTGTATCGCCGCCGCTGCAATCCCAGCAGCCACTTTAGCTATAGCAGCAGTTGGGACAGCAGCTTCAGTAGGTATGGGCATCGCGTCAGCCAACCAACAGGCGGCGACAGCTCAAGAATCAATGAATGCCCAAGCACATGCTCAACAAGTGCAGTTACAGGCATCTAGAGATCAAGCAATATTACAGCAACAACAACATCGTCAATCTTTAATACTCCAACAGAAGCAAGCACAGCAAGCTCAAAACCTTCAGATTCAGCAGGCTAACGCTAGTACACTGAATACCTATAATCAGCAACTGGATATTGCAAAGACGCAACGTGCTGGCATTATGCGTCAGAATGAAGTTGATAGACAGAATTATCAAAGTTCAGTTGAAACATCTAGACAACAGATAGCTCTTAATAATGAAGCTGCTAATAGATCTTATGTAGCTGATCAAGCAAAGATAACTGAAGCTAAGAAATTAGCTGCATTTGAACAACAAACTGCATTGGCTAAATCTATTGGAGCTAGAGGAACAATCCTTGCGTCTGGTAGAACTGGACAATCCATTGGTCTACTAGTTCAAGACGTTGATAGACAAAAAGGATTCGCAGAAGCACAGAGTTTAGCAACCTTAGATTCTAAGAGAGATCAAGCACTTATCTCAATGGAAGGTAACTGGATTGCTTCTCAAAGTGCTAACGCTAAAGCTGAATCAGAAGTTGGTTTTAGTCCCACTGATCCATATATGCCTAAAGACCCAACCCGCCCTGCCTTTATTGATGGTATAGGCTTATCTATAGAGAATCCTTATGAGTAGAATAAAAACAGCAGACAAGGCAGGTACCACTTATAAGGGATCTGCCAAAGGAGCGGCTAAGTTTACCCCCCAGAAAGCAGCTAGTAAAGATAAAGCAAATAAAGAAAGAAAGGCTGCACTAAATAAAGATATTAAAGCTGAACAGCTAGAACTACAGCAAGTACAGGCTGCTCAGACATTAGAACTTAAGTCAAGGCAAATTGCTACATCTGGCCAGTTAAAGGTAGGACAACTGCAAGAAACAGCTAAGCTCAAGATGGAGCATCTACAAGATGCTGCTAACTTAACTCTATTAAATCAAAGTAAAGAAAGCCAAGCTAATCTTGAAGTTAGTAAGGTTCAATATGATGGTGGTCTAAAAAGTGCAAATCTAAATCTTATTAATAGTATTGCTCAGCTTTCGCTTAGCTTTGCTGGTAAGGCTCTAGATTATTCACAGGTCCATCAAGCTAACAAAGCTAAACAGGCAAGTGTTACTGAGTTGTTTGGTTTAGTAGATAATGGTACTTCTTTAAAAGTAGATACTGCTAAAGCTGAAGAGACTGACTTCACTCAACAGATAATCAATGGAGAGAAAGCTATTGATAAGGTAGCTGGAGCAGATAGTCAATTAGCTAATACTTTAAGAGAAGATACACAGAACCAGATACTAGCTAGACAGACTAGAGAACTCACGGTTAACCAAGCTAACGAACAGCTCCCTGGTTACATGAAAACCTTTATGGGTAGTGATATAAAGCTCCATACTCCTGATGGTAGAACTATCACACCTTTAACAGTCTCTAATCAACAAGATTTAAACTGGGTAATTAAACAAGGTTTTTCAATCTTTGCTCAAGAGAATGGTCTTGATAAGATGCCTACTGCTCAGCTAGCAAGTGTACTAGCTCCAACAGCCAGACAGATAATGCAGAATACCTCTGCTCGTATTGGTCAAGAGATAGTTACTAACCGCATTGAGGAAGCAAAGCTAAATGCTAAAGAAATGGCTATGTCTAATCTCTCTAATGGGATGGATATATCTGATGTATATCAAAAGTATGCAGCACAACTTTTTGCAAGTGGTGGTTATAGAGGAGCTAGAGGACAAGCTGGTGAGGATGCTTTACTAGGTCTAATTGACTATGCAAAGGCTACTAATAGAGAAGATATTATTGAGAAACTTCGTTTAACTTATAAAGTCTATAAAGGTGATGGTACTCCTAACTCTGGTACTCAGTTTGGTAAGATTGCAACAGGAGTATTAGATCAAGCTGATCTTGAAATAGCTAAGAATAAAATCAAGCTATTAGAAGATACTAAAGGTCTAGCTAAGTTTGATGTACAAGAGACATTAAATGATCGTCTTGCTGATCTTGCAGAAGCTGGCGATGATGAGGATAAACAGAATCTAATCAACCAAAACGCTATAAATACATTAGAAAACTTAGGAACTAACGAAGGCCGTCTTGAAGCTCAGAGACTAAAAAACTTAGGAACTAACTATAGTCCTTATACATATACCTCTATGGTTGAAGCTGTAGAGACAGATGGTGCTACCTATTCAAATGAAGAGCTAGCTCAACTTGTATTAAACAGAGATCTAAAAGTTAGTGAAGCTCAAGCCTTAGGCTGGAGACCTAATGAAAAAGCTTCTGTTGATGATGCAACTAACTCCATTATGGAGAAGTTCAATGTCTATTCAACTTCTAAGAGCATGTCTACTGCTTTAGTTAAAACTGTTATGGATAGGGTAGTTGATCTTGAGGAGGTAGATAAAGCTAATGTTACCTTTACTCTAGGAGCAAACCTTATAGGTAATTTAGATAAGCGTATACAGACAGAAGTAGTTGATTTCCTTAAAGCGAATCCAGAGGCTTCGGCTACTGATATTCGTACTAAGTTAAATGAGATCAACACATCACTCACTCAAGAGATTTCTGGAGTAAGTTTTGATACTGATAGTAAATCCTTTAGAGGTTACTACTGGGATGGAACAAGTCCTGAATTTGAGACAGGTGCAGTAGTCAAAATGGTTAGAGAGACTGGTAGTTCCTATCTGATTTTCTCTAATAGATCTACAAAGTTCTTACAGGAAAATATATCAGATATAGAACCTCTTAATGATCAACTACTAACTAGAACAGAGCTAATGGAAGCAGCTAGTGGTAAATTCTCTCAAAGAGTAAAGGATGTAGCATTTGCTTTAAATACTAATCCAGAAACTTTAGTAAGGATGCAAGCTAGGGCTTATAGATTAGAGGAATCAGCATATGCGAATCTAGAGTTTCCTGATATAGCTGGTATTGATGTAGAGATCACAAGATCAAATATAAAAGAACTAAGTCTGAAGTATCTAGGTAAAAAGATCAGTTGGAGACAATACAAAAGAGATCCTTCTGTACTAACCAACATTGCTGATCGTGATTGGGATGAACATGGTAAGCCAGAGTTAATCCTAAAAAGAGTAGACGGTAAATAAAGACCAATAAATTCGCATTTAAAAATGTTGTGGGGGTGTATTCGTACGCCTCTGCAAATTAGATTTCATCATTATCTATAAGAAATGGCACAAAACACAGATGGCATAGGGGGAAAACCTATTGACCATGATGATAGCGTTGATGAGTCAACCACTACATCGCAAGAAACAACTAAAGGACCCGTATCAAACTTTGAAGCAGGTCGAGAGGCATTAACTGCAGAATTAGCTGATGTTGAAATCCCTAAAGGATGGGAACCTTTAGAAGCTGTAGAGCAAGCTTATGCAAGTATTAGAGATTTTGCAGATAACACTTTTCAAGGTGATCTAAGGACTAAAGAAGAGATCCTTCAAGATAGAAAGAATCTAACCTTACAAGGTTGGAAAAATGAGGCTGAGAGAAAAAGACTTCTCGATGAAGCAACCTTTAAAGATGCTCCTCTTACAGTAATAGCTAGAGAAGGTGTTAGAGCGCCTATAGGTGGTGTAGCCGCTTCAATTGAAAACCTTGGAGAAGGTGCTGAGTTCTTAGGTGATACTGCTAAATCACTCATATCTAAAACAGGTATCATTGAAGTCGATGAAGAGGATATACCCTGGTCATCTGCTTATGAATCTGCTCATTGGGATTTAGGAGTAGCTGAGAATAAAACAGCTGTAGGTAACTTCTCAAGGGAGATGATTGGCCTAATCATCAACATGAAGCAGCTAGCTGGTCTAGGTATAGGTATTGGTGGTGGAGCAACAATTAAAAGTCGTTTAGCCAGTGAAACCCTTAGGGGTGCAATTGTTGACTTTGTGATTGACCCAGGTGAGGGAAACCTTTCCAATATTGTTCAAGACTCTAAGTACGCCAACATCCTTTCTAAAGCATTAGCTCATAAGGATGATGATAACCAATACATCCAACGACTTAAGAATATGGTTGAAGGTGGGACTATTGGTATTGCAGTTGATGGTCTTACAGAAACCTATAGTGTTATTAGAGAAGCTCGTAGACTTGTTAAGACTGGTATTCCTGCTGAGAGTGCTGTAGATCAAGCCTTAATTAACCTTAGAAGAAAAGAGATCCTTAGAGGTCAATGGGAAGATGGCTCAGAAGAAGCTATTGAACAAGCAGCTATAAGGAAATCAGCTAACTACAATCCTGAGATCTCTAATAAGGCTCCTAAGGAAGGTGGTGTTAGTCAGAAACGAGAACTTGTTGAAGCTGAAATAGCTATGGCTACTGATGGGAGATTGAAAAACCCATTAAATATGAAAAACCGTAGCACCCTAGAAATTGAAGGTGATCTAGGAGCTAATGCTAAAGGTAGAGCTGATTGGCAATTCTTTAGAAACAAGAGCGGTAACATCGAACTATCTTGGGATGTCTCTTTAGTTAAGGGTAAGCTCTCTCTAGGGAAGATGAAGACCCAATTCAAGAAGATGGTATCTGATGGTAAGTTCAGAGTAGGTGAAACCTTAGAGAACCATCCTCTATCTGATTCAGCACATTCATCGACTAAAGATAAAAGAGCCATATCAGAGTGGCAAGCTAAGAAGGAAAAACTCAACGCAGTTAGACAAGCTTTAATAGAGAATCCTGATGAGCAGTTAGATGCTGCTGCTAGAAGGCTATTTGAAGAAGTACAGGCTGGTATTAAAGATCCAGACGCTAGACGTGCTTGGGATAGTTTGGAAGAAGGTGATGAAGCTCTTAATTATTATCGTAAGCAAGCTGCAAAAGTTGATCCTAGAACTAACCCAGGTCCAGTACCTAACAAGAGATCTCGTATCTATGAAAGGATGGGGTTTGGCCCTCTTATAGATGATGAGGTTCAGTATGCAAGAGTTGTTGATGATCCTGAGAAAGGAATCATACTCAAGCCTGTTGGTAAGGATGGCAAGATCATTGAACCTCATAAAATAGAGAATGATCTAAATTCTGCAAAGGTTGGAGGAGAAGGAAAGTTTGAACCTCAAGAACGTCAAGTACGTGTAGATTCTGATGATATAGAAGATGTAGTTGAGTCATTTGCTAAAACTACAGACTCTGTTGATGGTAGTGCTAAACACGCTTCTAGTGATGCTGATTTTGAAGATATGAACACTGTTCAAGACTTCAGTAAGTATATAGAAGAGAGAGCTGAATGGATTGACATTGATGAAATCAATAGACGTCTAGGACCTCAAGCTGTTGAATATCATGAAAGGGTTTTAAAAGATCTTGCTAGTTTTGCTTTAGATGGAAGACTTGATCATTTAGAGAATCTATTAACAAAAGGTGATCAAGGTATTAGAGGAACAGGTGCTGGTGGTGCCGTTATCTTAGATACTCTTGTAAAAGATACATCTAATCAGCTTCTAGAAATAGCTAACGTCATTAGAGAATTAGATGAAATAGATGCTGACTTCTCTAAGCAAGCTTTAGATCTACTTGAAAGACAGAGAGCTCTAGTAAAGCTTAAGAAGGAATCAACTATATTCGCTAGCTATAACCTCCAGAACTGGAAAGATATCCCTCTAGATATCTCTCGTACTATGGATGAAGCAGCAGAGACTATTGATAAAGAGTTTGATAAAATAACTGAACTACTCAAGTCTACAGATATTGTAGATGGTGTAGAAGTTAAGAAACAGATAAGAGGATTCGTTAATGGCTTAATTGCTACTAATGGAGATCCAACTCGTATCTGGGGCTTCTGGGAGAACTGGCGTAAGTATGGAATGAAAGGACTTAACCAAGCTGCTATTCAGGCATGGTTATCTTCTCCTGTATCACAGATGAGGAACATTGCGGGTAACACTGTTGTTGCTATTGAACGTCCTTTTGCTCTTGCTGCTGGTCATGCTTTAGAAGGTGACTGGAAGAAGACAAGAGCTGCTCTTAGTATGTTTGATGGTTTCTTCCAAGCTACTAGAGAATCATTTGCTGTAGCTAAAGAATCAATAGGTAAGGATGGTCCTATTACTGAAGGGTCTAAGGTTGCTCATTTTGAAGCATCTGCAATGACTCAACAGGTAGAGGCTTTAAAAGGTTTAGCTAAGACTCCTGCTCAGAAATATGCAGCTAATATATTAGGTGCTTATCACTCATGGAATAACACCCCTTGGAATACTTGGCCTGGTAAAGGACTACAAGCTGGTGATGACATGTTTAAGTCATTAGTAGCTCGTATGGATATAAGATATCA
>TARA_R100001463_G_scaffold29969_2_pt1 | contig 30075 bp, 16 predicted proteins | sample TARA_R100001463 | Tara Oceans TARA_R100001463 (sample SAMEA2622242) | marine metagenome | biome: marine biome (ENVO:00000447); feature: deep chlorophyll maximum layer (ENVO:xxxxxxxx); material: "saline water (ENVO:00002010), including plankton (ENVO:xxxxxxxx)" | depth 40 m
AGGACTACTAGTACCAATACCAACGTTGCCTGATGAGTTTATGTAAAGTCTATCACTACCAGCCGTTCTTACTTTAAAAGTATCATTAGAAGGAAATCCAAATTTTGTATTACCATCATCATTGTGTAGTATATAATCATCAATACCGACGGAGTCAGCGCCAACCACTGTCAAAGGATTAGAAGGGCTGCTAGTACCAATACCGACGTTATTATTAGATACGTCAATGTTTAAATTGTTAGCGTTAACTCCGACGTTCGCACCTAAAGACAGCTTGCCGTTTTCAGAAGAAATATAACCATTAGTATCATTATCTGATAAAGCAATATAAGCTTTGTTGTCTGTAGATGTTAATCTTATAACAGCATCGTCTGCACTTTCTATATGTAGTGGTGCTAAAGGACTAGTCGTTCCAATACCAACGTTTCCTGCTGAAAAATAAGAGTGTGTTGTACTACCATCTAAAGTTAGATAAGCTGTAACTCCGCCCGAGCCATCGTCAGACTGAAAAATTATATCTTTATCGTTAACTGTATTTTGTATGTATAAATCGCCAATACCAGTTTGTTGAATATAAGAGTTACTACCATCGTGTTTTAGTCTTAAATCAAGACCAGTGCCTATAGTTAAATTTGAACTATCAGGAAACACAGTAAATGGACTTCCTGCGCTAGCACTACCATCTAAATAAAAATATGTTTCTACACCACCAGAACCATCGTCTGATTGAAAGATAATGTCTTTGTCGTTAGCAGTGTTTTTAATAGTTAAATCACCCGTGTTATTTTGAATATGAGAGTTTGTGCCGTCGTGTCTAAGGCTTAAATCTAAGCCCGAACCTGCCGCTAAATATATAGTGTCAGGAACTGTTACAGCTTCTAAACTACCGTCAATAGTTAAATACGTTTGAACACCACCCGAACCGTCGTCTGTTTGAAATATAATATCTTTATCATCGGCTTGATTTCTTATATAGAAATCACCTGTTTGATTACTTAGGTAGGTATGGCTGCCGTTGTGAAAAATTCTTAAGTCATTAGCTGCTCCGAAAGTTGCTTCTTCGTTGTCAGCAAAATCTACAGCTAATGTTAATGTTGAGCTACCATCGCCAGAAGTAGTTATACCAGTACCACCAACTAAAACGAAGTCAGCAGAGCCTGACGTAAAACCTGTAGAAGTATTGTCGTCAGATCTAAATGATATACCTGTTATATCACCATCGGCTGGAACATTCGCTTTTACTATTTTATTGTTTGAGTCTAGGCCTAAGTTACCACCACTAGCAATAGTGCCCGCACTAATGTCTTCTAAGTAAACATCATTACGAAATCTAGCTACAAAACTTTGTATGTATTGACCTATAAACTTCATTAATCAAAATCAATATATTCTATCGTTACCTCTTCGCCTTTTTCTATTGCTTTTGCAATGCGTGGATAAATTCTTTTATAGGCGTTACCACTCTTTCCAACAAAACCGTCTTTAATAATAGTGTTATTTTCTTGGGAGTCGCCAACGAGAAGACAACCAGCAGTGTGTTCATCAGTGTTTCCAGTATGTATGAGAATATACTCAAACCCAGGCACATCAGTGATATGAAGCATACCAATATGAAGACCACCATATTTCTTAGTATATCTGGCATGAAACCCACCTTCTTTTCTTAGTTCAACTTTGTATGTACCGGCTGGAACTCTTGTTTCACCTTTTACTTTCAATACTCTAGCTTCATCTTCTAGTGTATAGCATAAAAAATGCTTGCCCAACTCATTCACTTCAAACAACAAACCAGACGTAGAATCTGCCTGGCTGCTAAATCTTAATACTTGTAATTTCATTCGCAAGATTTTAGTTTTGCTATCTCTTTTTCAAGCTCAACAATACGATCTTCGTTTTCGTTGATTATTTTTATTTTCTTTTCAAGCCTTTGCTCTAGAACTTTTATGTCTTCATCTAACTGGCCTATTTGACTATAGGCTATGCCCATAGTAAATATAATACCAATAATCCAAATGATATTACCAACTGATACCTCTAAGCTTTTACTTATCATTTCTTTTAATAAACTCTAGTATTATATCAATCTTCTTCATCATCTCGTTTATATTGTCTGCAGCTTTTTCGTGATGACGAGAAAACTGATTTTTAACCTCATATAAACTAAATACTAAAAACCTGTATAGCGCATATAGAGCTCCTAGAAGCAATACTAATGGCAGTCCGTAACCTTCTATTAATTTTAAAATTTCTTCCATGTTAAGATCCAAAAAATATTTTAGCAATGGCAGCTGCAACTATACCGTATATTATCCACATAGCTCTAGCTAAAGTTTTTCGAGCTGAAGTATTTTGATTAACTCTTGCCGCAACACCAGTGTCTGGATCTAGCAGTTGCTTAGTAAGCGTGTCTAGCTTCTCGTCCATTTTATCAAGCTTTTTATCCATTTGGTCCATACGTTGCTGCATTAGTGCTATTTCTTTATCTACAGTTGCCATTTTTCTATTATTACACAGTTAGTCATGATAGTAACAAAGTCCTGACTTGCTATTGGTTGTCATGCCACATCTTTTACCATCTGATTTAATTTTTTTACACTGCTTCATCTCGCCAGATTCACTCTTTTGTACTTTTTCGTGCACAGTACAAAAGCCACCTTTAGCAGGCTTTCTTTTACATCTTTTACCTTTAGAACTTATAGCAGCACAAGTAGCGTTCTCACCTTCTTCTTTTTGTTTTTCTTTATTAGCTTCTACTTGAGCTTCTTGCTCTTTTTCTTTTTGTATTTTCTTTTCTTCTTTTTTACGAATTGTCTCTTGCTTCTTCTCTTCTTTTATTTCAGTCTTAACGTCTTCAACAGCTTGTCTTCGCTTATCTAAAAATACAACATACTCGTTTTCTTTACCTGGATTTCTAACAACACGCTCACCTACATTTAAATCCCAGCTACTCCAACCTAAAGCTAAAAACAGTCTTTGTAAATTAGTATTTTCTTGATTCATAGCCTCACGCAAATTGTCTATTTTACGTATAGCTCTAGCCATAGGTATATTAGTAGTGGCTTCAACAACGTTACCTAGAGCTAGCCAAGAAGGATTATTGTAGTCTAGCATACTCATACGGCTCATAGCTTTTTTATTGTACTTGTAGTTTAGTAATGCTGAGTATAGTTTTCTAGCTTTTGATCCTAAAGGTGGAGAAACCTGTAAGCCCTCTACTACAACTTGACCATAGTCAGCTCTAAAACCTTTTTCTTCTTGCTCTACAAACTCTAGTATCACGTTTTTAATAGTAGCAAGAGTAGCTCCAGCTATACCTGAACCTCTAAGTATAGAGTCTAACATACTGTTTACTATTCTTTCTTCTTTTATTTTTTGTTTTTCGTCATCACCTTCGTCATCAAACGCTAAAGCAAACAACGCGTTTTGTAACGATGCAAATATAAAGTTTTGCACGGCGCCATAGTAAAGTATACGAGATACGTTAGCTCGCCAGTCACCTCTTTTGTTTATTAAATCACCAGCTGCTTTTTTAATAAGCCTGTTGTACTGCATTGGTGTATTAGCAAACGCAAGTATTATACGACCTAAGTTTGAGGCTTGCTGCTGCGATATACGATCAGGCCTTGCAGACTGTTGTGTTTCTTCTGCTATCTCTTGAAAGTCTAACATAGCTTTTCGCTCTGCTTCAGCTTGTGTATCGCCAGCTTTAACGTATGTATTAATTCTATTTCGATAGTAAGTTGAGCCGCCAGAAGCAATAGCAAAGCTATCTGCTATTTGCGTTGGTGTAAAACCTATTTTTAACAAATACTGTAATGCAGCTTTAGCTTTATTTTTAGCCCCAGCTACGGCACTAGCAAGCTCTGCTTCGTTTACGTTGGTCGCTAATCCAGCACGTCTGTTTCTTAAAAAGTCTGAGTTAAATAAAAAGCTAAAGTCTTTCCAATATTGTTTTTGATTAGCAAAAGCTTTACCAGCAGCAAATATATTGTTATCATCAAAGTTTATAAAGTTAACTGTTGATATTGTTTGTAGCACCGCGGATCTAGCGTTAAAAAACATTATAGCACCAACAGAGTTATTAATCCAGTTGTTCCATTGGTTCTCAAACTTAGTAGCTCCACGCCTACGGTTTTGTCCGCTTTCCATACGATAAAGTATGTCTTGCAAGGCAGATCTAAAATCACTACCGTATACAGCTTCTATTTTATTTAAATTTTCAGGTGTAAATATTTCGTCTACATTACTTTTCCACTCTTCGAGAAACTGTTTTCTACTAACTTTATTTACTACGTTTTGTAAGTCTTGAGCTATATTACCAACGTTCCAATATTCATCGGGAGCAATGTAGCCTTCTTTTTGTTTTGTAATAGCACCTATAGCGTCAGCATAAGCTCTAAGATCAGCATCGCCTTTTACTAGTCTTACTAAAGCTTTTTCAGCTGTCTTAGATAATCCTGGTATCTCATATCCAGCTTTATTAAATAAATAAACTCTAATAGCGTTGTCAAAAGTAAACCCTTTTTCATCTGTAAGTTTACCTAACTTTTTCTTTACGCTTGGAAACTTTTTACCTAAAGCTTTATATTGATCTCTAATACCTTGCTTCATTTGAGCCATTTCACGATCTGCTCTAGCAAAAGGTTTAACTAAAGCTTCTTCAAAAAACTTTATGTCAGCGTCGCCCTGCTTGCCTTTACCTACAAAATATCGTAATAAACCTGTAAAATCTTCTGCAGAAGGTGGTATAAATATTTTGAAACCACCTATGTTTTTACCACGCTTCATAGCTTCAACTCTTGAAAACGTTTTAACAGCTTCAACACCTTTAGTTCTTTCAAGCATATTGTTGAACTCACTGTTTAAAGATTTACTAAAATCTATTCTTGCCTGTACAGATTTACCTTTAATATCTAGTTGATCAAACACGTGCTGCACGGCTTCAACATTAGGTAAAGCATCGTCAACGAAATACATATCGTTATACCCTTCTTCATACTTATCTAACATCCAAGCGGCTTTAGCATCACCTGTGCTGTTGCCTAAACCTGTTATGTTTTTAAACGGTATGCTAATGCCTTTAGTTTTAAGCCACTCGTGTATTGCTGTAGCAGATTCAGCTGGTCTTGCAGTTAATACAAAGACATTATCAACGCCGTATTTATTTATTTGATTTTTCATCTTCTGAAGAAGTGGACCATCAACTCCGCCTCTGACGTTTACAAAATCTGTAAAATCAAACTCATAACCTTGAGCAGCAAGCTGAGGCCCTCTTATTGGCCAAGAAGCTGAGCTTATTCTAATTTTTTCATTAGTCTCAGGATTTGTAGCTATAATAAAGTTTTCGCCGTCTATAATAAGCGTTTCGTCAAAGTCAAAAACTGAAGCGCCTCTTGCTTGTCTTTCAGATCTACTATACCTATACGCTACTTCAGAGTTTTCTAGTCTAGTGTCAAGCTCAGTTTTAACTTTTACAGAGTTGTTGTTTACATACTTGTTTATTTTACTTCTAGCTTCTTGCTGCGTTATGTTACCTAAGAATATATCAAACAATAAGTCTTGCTGCATTGAGATTACATCTTGATTCATGTGTAATGACTCATCAACACCAACACTAAACTCTTGTGCTAAAGTGACATTTCCAGGTAAAGTTATTACGTTAGGATTTATACCATAGTAAAACTTACCGTCTAGCTCGTATTTTTGTTTGTTAACAACAGGGTTTATATACCTAATCCAATATGGTATACGACCAAACAACACGTCGTGATGATATTCTGACGGTATAGCGTCTTTGTAATCTCCTAACAAGTCGTCAAATATCTTTGGCAAAGCCCCTTGAACAAAATTTTCGTTCATAGTCTGCAACAAGCCTTCTGTTAAAACACCATCAAGAGCTAGCGTCCAAAGAACTTGAGCGTGCTCTGTAGCGGGCGCGGCGTGTTCTTCTCTGTTTTCTAATCCTAAAGTATTATGAAATCCATAAGTAGAGTTTGTTCTTATAAAGTTGTTTTGACCAACAGCCGTTGTTTCAAGTATTGCGGCCCAATATTTTCTTGCCTCTTTGTTTTTAACACCCTCTTGAATAGTAAGCCAAGTGTTTATAAACGCAGCTTGTGAGTCATTAAGAAACTTTATTACTTTTGGATTATTAAATTGTTTTTGAGCCCACTCATTAGACTGTTTGCTATAACGCTTTCTTCCAGCTAAAGCTTTTGATAAGTCTGTTTCTTCAACAAACTCTATATCCTTAAACGCCTCCAACATCTGATCTACATTTGCAAACAAATGTTTTGGGCTAGCTGGCACGTGGTTTATTCTACTAGCCTCAAAGTTGGGGTCTGTTTCTAGTATTGTACTACCATCAAGTAAATCATATCTTCTTACTCTTACGCCGTCAATATCAACTCTAGTTCCTTTACCACCAGAGCCTACTAATACTGTTTTCCAAAAGCTCAACGGCATGTCTTTACTACCAACTTCTTTAATCCAGTCTATCATAGCCTGCCTGTCACCATCTATATCTGTAAGATCCATTTGATCATAGCCGTACTCTTGAGATATGCCAGGCCATCTCATTATAACACCACTTCTATCTTGGTTTAAAGATTTTGAAAACATAACAGGCGACATACCATCAGATATTCTTGCTAAAGCGGGATTATTAATTCTAAGCTGTTGATTTGTCATGACCTTACCTAGAAGATCTGCTAGCGCAATAATTCTCGCAGATGTATTCCTATTACGCGTAGGAGTGCCATCTACTATATCTACTAACTCTAATAGTTCTGAAACTTTTATATTATTTCTTTTTATTTGATTAAATTCTCCAGCTTTTGTTTTAGCTCTTGAAGATCGCTTATTATACAAAGCGTTAAGTATAGTTCTTGGTACTCCTGTAGATTTTTTATCAGAGTCAAAGCCTTGTGGTAAAGCATCTAATATTAACTGAGCATTTTTTAGTATAAACTGTTGGGCAGCCCTAACCTCAGGCCCAGTTAAATTAGCTTTACTTTTTATTTTTTTAGGTGATATGCCAAACAGTTCACCTACAGTGTTTGCGGCTGCGTTAGGAACATCTCCAAATCTAGTTAAAGCAGCTTCATCAATATTAGCATCTTTTACCTCTTGCTGAACTTGTTCTACTACGTTTAAAGATTCAGTTAATACTTTTAACTTTGTTAGCCTCTCTTTTTCCTCTTTATCTTTTTCCTCTTGTTGTTGTTGTTCTACTTTTCTACCTGTAGATTCCTCAGTTGTCGATTGTATTATGTTAGCATACCTAGGATCTTTTTCGTAAAACTCTTGAAGTCTAACATCTAACAGGCTTCTACCAGTGCCTGGAACAAAAGCATTTAAATAACCCATTATGCTTTCGTTTCTTTGAGGGTTATATTTTCTAAGTAAAGCAGGTAAACCTCTTTCACTTTCAGTGTCTGTCATAAACTCAAGAGCAACTTCAGATATATCAATACCTTCTAAGAACTGCATACGTCTCTCTATATCGTTTTGTAAATCAAAAGCTATTTGTATAGCTGTTCTGTCTGTAGTTTTAGGATTTAATAAAGCTTCTTTTCTACTCTCTACCGTTTGATAAGCTCTTTCACTTCTAGACTCTTGTATAGCTCTACTGTCAACTTCAACACCGCCCTCTGTTAGTTTGCCTTCTATTTTTTGATCAAATAATTTCTTTTGAGCTTTTGTTAGTTTACCTTTTTTAATACTAACGTTATAGTCTTTTATAAAGTTAAACACGTCATTAGCATCGTTAAACTCTACTTCTATAGACCATCTATTTAAAAACGTACCCTCTAAGTTTTGCTGCACTCTTCTTAATATATCAGACGCGCCTCTTTTATTCATTTGATCAAAGTCTAAATCACCAGTAGCAAAAGCGTCAGATGCTAAGGTTAAAACCTCTATAGCTTGCTGGTGCACGTCTCGCCCTACTTGTTGATCAATTAAAGCTTGTATCTCTACGTCAGTAGCCCCAGGGTTTTGAGCTATTATCCTACGAACATCGTTTTGTGTTGTTTGATATAAATCTAATTTTCTTTTAAAAGTACTATTTAATACTTGCTCAGGATTTATACTCATCAATAGCTCTCCGTAAGCTTGAGCAATACGCTGCGCTACTTCTGGATTTGCTTCAACTGTTTGTCTTACTATATCATGCAAAAGCTCATGAGCAGCAACGTTAGTAGCGTTAGTTGATCTAGCTACTTCTTTGTTTATTATTTTAACACCATCAAAGTTAAAGCCTTCTTGTTCTGCAGCTTGTATAATTTGAGATTCATCAAGCACTTGCATTTTATCATAACCTAGCTCTTTGTTAGTTTCTTTGGCGGCTTCGTTAAGCTGTCTTATTATATTTTCTGCTTGAGTAACATCGTCAGCAACCAAAAAGTTAACGCCTTGAGTTATTTCTTCTACAGACTTTATAGTTTCATCTAAGTTTTGATCAGCTACCTTTTGAACTTTAGCATTTTCAAATTCAGTTTCTAAGCCTTTTATTTTTTCTCTAATTTCTTTTTTCTCAAACTCAGTCTTAGTACCTTTTAATTCGTTTTCTAGTTGTACTCTCTGTCTTATTAGCTCAAGCTGTTCGTAGTTTACGTACTTAGGTGCTATTCTTTGAGCTGTTCTTAAAGTGGTGTTGTATGTTCTAGCGGTTTGAGCCTGATCAATATCTTCTTGCAAGCTTTCTAATCTACGATTTTTTTCAGCTTGGCTCATGCCTTGAAGCTTTTTAATAATATCAGCTTTTCTTCTAGCTGTTTCTATGCGATCTTGAAGCATAGCATCAATCTCATATCTTTCAGATAACATCATTTTATCTAGACGCTTCTTTTCAGCCTTATACTGTCTTGTAGCACCAACAGAACCTATGCTACCGCTCAAACCTATTGTAGCAAACATTAGCTCCATGTGCGCCGCGGCGTTTAAGTACTGAGGATCGTGGTGTAAAAATGAAGCGTGTTTTAATGTTTCTTGAGCAAAGTAATCTAACTCTTCTTCACCAATTTCTTTAAATATATTTTTAACAAAAGTCCCTACAGCTGCATTTGCTGCCTCTTTATTTTTTGCCCTTGCTAGAGAACCTGAAAAAGTTTTTAATACAGCGTTAGCTTTTGCTCCACTAAAAAAATATTGATCAGGCATTATCATTTGCGTAAGGCCTGTTATAGTAGAAGAAACAGATCCAAACACTAAAGCTTTTTCTTTACTAAGCCCATTGTCAAGGCCCATGTGATACATGTCAAAAGTTAACATGCGTTGAGTATTAACAAGCATGTTATAATCTCTGGCTACTTGAACGTTACTTCTAACTTTTCTAACTCCTTTTGATTTGTTAAAAAACTTTTTATAACCGTTTTTGTAAAGATTAGGTACGTCTTTTATAGATTTTATTGTTTTTATTTTTGCTACACCGTATACGTACGGTATTAAAGTAGCTATTGTATTAAATGCTTTTCTACCTAAATAATCTTCGTTAAGAAATGATTTAAAATCAGTTTTTATAGCTCGATCAAAATCTTCTCTTTTAATAGTTTCTACTTCTTCTGATGTGTAAAAATTAACAAATCCTTCTCTAGGAAACAGCTGTCTCATTATAACATCTGTGTTAGTTACCTTTTTACCAGGGCCTGCGGCCATGTCATCAAGATCAAAAACGTCTGTGAGAGTTCCACCAAGCCAAGTTCCAAATACAAAAGGATTAATATAAGAAAGTTGATTTATAGCTTTTTCACCAAACAATAAAGCTGTGTCAACATTTCTATACATCCAACCTGCAAAAGCGTTATCAGCGTTTTGAGCTCTATTATAAAATCTTTCTTTGTACTCTTTAAACGCTTGTGTAGTTTCTTCAAACGGTTTATTGTTAAACTCTTGTGTTATAGCATTGTAATCTAACTCTATTAAAGAGTTCACGTAGTCTTCTGTAATTGACTCTACTAAACCATTCACATTATTGCTGCGCGATCTTAAAAAGTTTTCTCTTTGCGTAAAACTATCTAGCGTTTGAGAGTACTCTGTGTTTAAGGCTTGGTATTGATTTATTAAATTATTATAAGCTTCTATAGATTCAATAGGAGAGTTTTCATCTACAGGACCAAGAATTTCAAACTTATTATTTATGTCTTGAAACTTTAAAGAATATTCTTTAATTTTTTCTTCACTATCATTTTTAAATATATTGTAGTTAGCTTCAAATATTTTTTGTTTTTCAATTACTTCTTCAAAACCTTTGTTTGCTTTTAAAGTTCTTCTATTTAAAACATTATTTTGCGCTTGTTGAATTATTCTTTTTCTTTCTTGTAAAGATATGCTTTTTAAAGAGCCAGCCTTGTCTAAACGCATTGCCATCTCAATGCCGTTACCTTCTTCTAGGTTAGATACAATACCAATTATTTCTCTTTTAATTTCTTCAGCAACTTCAAACCTTTCTTTTTCAGGTATGTTCTTCATTAAGTCAAAGCCATCAAATAAATCGTTTAAAGGCAGGTAGTTGAAACCGTTTAAAGGCCCTAAGTCTCCGACGCTAATGTTTAAAAAGCTACCGTCTAAACCTTCTGTAGTAGTATATATTTCTAATACTCTTTCGTATTCTTTTTTCTTTGTTAATATTTCTTTATCGGCAAAACTAATATTGTCGTAGTTAGGTGTTGATCTAATACCTTTTTGTACTTTGACAGCGTCGTCTGGAACGACCTCATTATCAATATTGTTTCCAATAACCTCACCGTCAACGTTTAAATAAACATCAACTTCATTAGTAGTTTTAGGAGATTTTTTTTGTATGTCATCAGCTAAATTGTTAACATAGTCGTAATCGCTCTTTGTTTTAGAAGTAGTATCGTAAAGCTTTTCATATTCAACCTCAACCATTTTATTTAGCTGCTCTTGTATTTCAACAGCCTCAGTACTCATTACAGGTAAGTTTTGCAGCTTAGTAGATAGTTCTTTATACTGAGGATTATTTGTAGCTGCAGCTATCTTTGAGTTAATTACTCTTATTTCTTCTTGTCTTTTTTTATCTTCTTCTAAAGCTTGAGCTTCTTCTAGTTGTTTTTTATTGTCTTCAAGAACTTGATTTATTTCTTCTATGCTTCTAGCTCTATCTTCTCCTACTTCAAATTCTAACTCACCAGAATCAGTTTGAACAGTTTCAACTTCTTTTACTTCTGTTACGCCTCTTTCAAATTTATTTGCTGGATTACCACTTTTTGCAAACATCTGCATCTCAGTATAGTGGCCTATCTCAGGGCCCATAGGCAGCATGTTTTGCTTTAGTGGTGATACTTGACCTGTGTCAGCTTTACCTAGCTGTTCTACTATCGCTAATCTTGTTGATAATGATTCCGAAAAATAATTTACCGAGCTGGATGCCATATTTTTTTTCGACGCTACAGGGGCATCCTGCGTCGCAACGTCGCTTGTCTTTTCCAAGCTTTCAACTTTTGCAGCGTTGGGAAACTTGTTTAAAAAATCATTTAATCTATGTGGAGCAACGTCGTATAGTTGCCCTTCTACATTATATCTTTCCATAATTTAATTGCTAAATTCTTGGTTAACCTGGCTTATAGCCGTACCAATAGTATTACTTGTAGGGTCTTGCTTTCTAGAAGTGTAGTAGTAGTATTGTTCACTTTTTCTAGAGTAATAATTAACTAGCTCTTCACGTATATACTCTCTAACAGTTTTGCCGTCTTGAGTTTTAGCATCCCAGTCTCTAGTGTCAGGATCAAACAGTATGTCTATAGCGTCTTTAGTCATAACCAAAGGCTCGCCATCTGCGGTTATTTCTAGCTGCTTACCTTTAAAATAGCTAGTAAAGTCGTCGTAAAAAGAAGTTTGTGAGTACATGTTATAAGGCCTGTCATGTATGAAAGACAATAAATCGCCATCGCTCATACCTGTTTCCCACTCAGGCGCAATTAATCCGCTCCAAAAACTTTGTGATCCACCTTTATTAAAGTTGACTTTATCCACTATGTCTTTTCTTAACATTTGATGATAGTCTTTTACTTCGCTAGACACGTCAACTTTTTGATATAAGTTTTTGTTTAAATCTTGAATCGTTATAGTTTCTGTTTGAAGAGCCGGGCTTGAGCCGTCTAAGTTAACTTCGTACACAAAGTTTCCTTTGTTATCAACTTTAGCTACCGTAAACTGAGCTTGACCCTGCTCGTTTAGCGTCATGCCAGCGGTGTTGCTCATAACTTGATTTAAGTAGCTCATTGTTTTTTTAGAAGATCCTTTAGAATATAAGTTTTCCGCTTTGTCTGAAGATTTACCCCACTCTTTTTTTAAGTTTGATAACCTTGTTTTCTCCATAGCTAACATTTTCGAAGAATTTGTTATAGCGTCAATTTCACCTATAATTTTTTTATAATCTTCAGAGTAAGGATTTAACTTTATAGCTTCGCTTTTCTTTTCAGCTAATTTTTTCTTTAAATCAAGACCAAAGTTTTGAACAGCAACACTGCCATTTTTAAACCCAGAAAAGCCTTGTGTGTCTACGTTTTCTGGAACAAAATCTTCTAGTTCAGCTACCACTTTATCAACCAAAACTTTTTTCTGCTGCGCAGAAACTTTTTGTATAGACTTCTTAACTGAGTCTATTTGAGCGCTCATATTCTTATCACTAGAATTGTAGGCTGCAGCAAAAGCACCAGCCGCAAGATTTTTAATAGGGCTACGCATAGTACTAGGTGATGGCTTTGTTATATAAGGGTTGTCATATATATCTTCTCCTTGAGGATCATAACCCGCATCTATAGTATCTGGAATACCATCGCCGTCTTTGTCATCAGGAGTGCCTGGAGTTTGCAAAGAGTCTGGTATTTTATTTCCGTCTTGATCAAACTTAGGAAACTCACCCTTATTGACAGCCCTTCTAGCCTCTCCTCTAGAGTACCCAGCGTCTCTAAATTCTCCTTTGTCTTCTCTTTTTTCTTGTCTAGCAGCTTGACGTTGAGCTGCAGCTTTAGCCATTGGCTCGGCAAACTTTTCGTAGGTTTTCATTACACCGTCTGCTAAGTCATTCATACCTGAAGTACGATCACTATAAGCAGCTTTGTAAGCTAACTCTCTTAAACTTGTTCCTTCAGCCATACTTACTTCTTTTTAGCTTTTTTAATTTTACCTTTTGGTCGTCTTTTCATAGTCATACCGCCGCCAGCGTACTGCATGCCAGCACTAGCTACGTTTCCAATGCCTCCCATAATCATAGCGTTATTGTCAGCTACCATTTGCTGGTTAGCCGCTGTTTCACCCATTTTCATACCTAGTATGGCCTCATCTCTAGCTAACTCTCTTTGCTGTCTTGAAGCTTCACCTGCAGCTTTTTGTGATTGTACGCTAGCAGCACCTTGAGCCTTCATACGATCGTTAGCAGACTCTTGTTGAGCCATTTTAGCTGAAGCTTTTTCAGAATCCACGCTAGTTTTATTTGCCATTGCTTGAGCAAGACCTGCGATACCAGAGCTACCAGCAGCACCTTTTAAGTTACCCATAATATCTGCTTGAGCTTGCTGATTTTGCTTAGCTTCGAACTCTGCTGCTTGGGTGTTGACTGTTAGATCTTCAAAAGTATTCTCTAAATTTTCGTATGGATTACTTATTTCTTGATTTTGAAAATCTTCTAAAGCTTTTTGTTGGGCCAGTTTAGCATCTTCTAAATCTTTTTTAGCTTTTTTTCTTCTACTTAAGCCAATACCTACTTGAGCTAAACCAGCTGCCGCACCTATTATTGCTACTGTTGCAAATGACATATTATTGTTTTTTAATGTATTGTTCGTACTCTTCGTAGTCCTTAGCTACGTTATATTTTTCTAATTCAATAAGATCTTGAGTGTTACTAGGATTTGGATGTATATTAATAAATATAGAATCTTCTATCGCTAGTATTACTCTCTTGCTTCCACCTGTAGAGACTACATAGCAAGGAGCTTCATACTCTTCTATTTTATTTTCTGTCGCTACAGAGATGCAGCCTTCAAGCAGAAACCAAACATGATCTCTCTTGTGTATTTTACCTATAACAGCTGTATCTTTAGGCATAATCATTTGCCTAACATATATGCCGTCTGCGAAAGTGTGTTTTAGCGGGGCTAGCTTATTACCTTTCCCCTCGTTATCACCAGCTACAATGTCAGCATCGTTAGCCAATGCTAACAAATCGTCTTCTAGCTTTTGTATTTTACTTCGCATAGCTAGCCTATGCTCAGTTTTTTCTAATTGATTCATTTAATTAAATTTATATGTTTACTATTACACTTATTTGCTACTTTCAAATATGTCTGTAGCTATGTTAAATAGTTCTATTTTCTTATTACTGTTGTTTTCAAACTTTACTTCGGCAAAGTAACCTAACATGTTTGAGTTGTTTACAGAAGCTTCTTTACTAAAAAATATAAAATCACCATCAGCAGGTAGCGAAACTAAAACATCTTGTTCTATAACTATAGAGCCACCGCTAGCTGTTCTAGTTATTGATGTTATTACGCCAGCTCTTTTTATCTTATTATAATTAGCTACAGTGTCTACTGGTTTAGTGTCTGTACTGCTGCTTGGACCACTACCAAAAAAAACTTCATCTACACCAACAGCGGCATAGTAAAGTACATCACCTATTTGCACAGATCTATTTATTGTTGTATTAAAGCTATATGTTACTGTTGATGTTGCCATTATGATATATCTGTTACTAGTCCGTCTTCAGTTCCTGTTTTTCCACCTATAACTATTTTTGTTGACAAACCTGTTTGCAAAAAGTCTTCAAAATTAGACTGAGGATTTATTTTAATTCTTATTCTTAAAGTTATAGCATTCCCACTTGCGTCATTAATAAACTCTTGCGTTACTTCTAAATCATCATTAAACTCTGGAAACCCAGTGTTCTCGATATACACGTCTCCAAAACCACTGTTATTGACGAAGCTTGTTGTAAACTTTTTATTAGTACCAGCAGAAAGCTGAAGAGTAACTATTGTGTTGGGTTGCGTTGCAAAAGGTTGGCCTACAAGTACACATCCAACTCCTCTTTCATCACTACCTATGTTAGTTTGAAGATCGTTTTGCGTAGATACAAAACTGTAAATATCACTACTAATAAATCCACTAATTGTTAACGTAGTATCATTAAGTATTGAATCTGCAGAGCTAAGCTCGAAAGTAGTTGCGTTAGTTATACTATCTACTGATTGACCAGAATCTACATTTGTACCTGTTACTAAATCTCCAGCGCTAAAGTTACCTAACGTATCACTTGTAACGGGTGTACCAACAGGCGATTCGTCTATAACAACTGTAGCGTCACTAGTAACAGGCCCGAATACTAAAGCTGTAGACTTTATAAAAGGAAAAGTTAACGTGCTGTCTCCACCGCTATTTGCTCTAATTTGAACTTCAACAAAATGATTACTTCTAAACAGAGGTGATTGTGGTATTTCAACTTCATTAGTAAATCTTTTTATAGGTATTTCATAAACTCTGTCCGCCGTGTAAGTAGTGTCTTCAAAAACAAAAGACATTTTAACAGTATTTCCAGGTGCAAAGGGCGTGCCAGTATCAGTAAACACAATAGAATCTAAAGGCTTGTCGCTGTTAGAGCTATTCAAATTTATTCCATTAGTACCATGGGTAAACGTAGTTCCAGACGCAGCGTCACTTGTATCTCCTGACGTACCGCCTCTAACAAAAAATTCACTAGCAGCTATACCTTGGTTAATAGCGGGTGATATAGTTAAAAACGTAGTAGGTGATTGCGCTGGTGTAAATGTTATAGTACCTGTAGAACTGTCGTTGCTGTTAGCTACTGAAGTAACTCCTTGAATAAGTATATCTTCAGATACGGTGTATACGTTAGGTGTTGGCGCGTTGTCTATGGCCTCGTCTGTTTTAAGCTGAATATTAAAAAGCGATCCTGGTGTTGTATCACCATCGGCTACAGAGGGAACCCCATTAACCCTACCTATACCTTGTACAGAAAATTCTTGAGAGTCTATATTTCCTATAGCATCACTTATATTGTTTTGATTAGTAAAAGAAGATGTTACACCTTTAAAATAATTAAACCACTTACCTTCTTTTTTAATAAACTCTAATACTTTAGCGCTCTGCATATCTGTTTCAACAGAAGAAGCAAACCATCCATTTTGCGCTCTGTTGTTGTAATATAGATTGTCTGAAAAAAGCAAAGTCACGCCAAGTCCTACAGTAGCAGCCGCGTTGCTAGTTAAAACTACTGTTGTGCCGTCTATGCTTTTAACAGTTCCTATAAAAGTGCCATCCGCTAAAGAGACGTTTTGACCAACAGCTACAGCGCCTGCAGAGCCATGAATAGGCAAGCCACCACTAAGTCCAATCACTATGGTGTCGCTACTTGTACTTGTTCCTGAGCCAGCTTCAATAGTTACAACGTTTGGCATTATTATCTTTGCTTGACTGCCTTCATATTTTAAATATTGAAAACTCTTAACAGAATTAGGAGCATCGTTAAATATAGTTGTAACAGTGCTGTTTGAAAAAGTACCTTGAGTAACAATAAGACTACCTGTCGTAGTAGTTCCACCGCTAATTATTGCTGGCTGAGTCGATGTTGTAATTTGGTTTCCGTTTATTGCTGTTATAATAGTGTTGTTAGGAAACAGTCCATCAGACTCATTTATATTACCATCACTGGCGTTAGAAGAAAATATTACGTCACCAACTTGTATATTAGGGTTTATTGGGCTTTTGACCGTAGAATTTACCCCGCTGTTACTAGTTCTAGTTGAAACTATACCGTAAAAATGATTCTTTATATTTTCTAAAGAGTGTTCATATATATTTCCATATTTAAACGTATAGTATTGACCATCTAAACTTAAACCCTGCTCGAAAGCGTAAGATCTAAAACTAGACCAACCATTGACCTTTTCATTAAACGCTATTGTATCTACTGTTTTTATGCCAGCCGTAGTAGCGATAGAGTGTATTGACAAATCGTATTCATCTAATCTACCGTTATAACTACCTATACATGTTTCTGCATCCCTTAAAGTATCTTTAAAATAATCAGACATGCCGTAGTCAGATATAGGTGTTAAACCGTCCATAGAAAGTCTAAGCACGGCTCCTCTATTTTTGTCTGTAAAATAAACTCTATATCCACTCTGGACTACTGATTCAGGGTTAGTAGAAACGCCATATTCTCCGTTAAAAGGTATTGCTGTACCAAGAACTTGTGTGTTTGAAGTTACGTTTGTATTGCCGTCAGCATTAAACAAAGCGTTTTTATTGGCTAAAACTTTTAATATTTTATCTTCACACAAAGCAACTATATCAGTATCTCTAGAAATTAGCCTTTGTATACTACCATATAGAGGATTTAAATCTTTTGTTATAGGCTCTGCTTGTATAAACTGATTTAATTCATTAACTCCAGAAGTAGCGTTGAATATACCAGAAAATATAAAACTGTGTTCTCTTTTTTCTTCTTTATAATCTTCAAAGGTAGTAGAAGCTTTTACACCGTTGGCTATTGTTGCTGCGTTAAAATCATCTCTAATTCTATCAGACTCAACCCCATTTCCAAAGCTATAGCAATTAAACCAAGGAAGTACAATTTCACTAGGCTCTACAGTCGTTTTCTTTATGTATACTTTATTATTATTAGCACCGTTAGTGTTGCCGCTAGAACCACCACCAGTTGTGTTATAGCCATTAGCATTGTGTCCAAAAAATATACTTGATATATTAAACGAGCCGAGCTCTTTTTGAAAGTGTAAAGTTCCTAAGTATGAATTGTTTTGAAAATCAAAAGCGACAGCGTTGCCAGCTTCGTCTTTAAACGTTAGCATCCAAGCGTCGTTATTATTAGTACCCGTGAAAGGAGGTGTTATAGTATCTACATAAGCGTTAGCCGCGGCGTCGTTGTCTAACCTTTTAGCAGCTAAACCTACAGAGCCAGAAGCGCCTGATACATAGTCAAAACCAATTACTTTATCACCTGGGTTAACCCACTCACATATAGTATCTTCTGTTAATTCTATAGGATAACATTGAGTGGCCTCGTAGTATAAGTTTACATCTCTGTCTGGTGAAGGCAAAACTTCAAATACAGCCGGGTACTCGTTTACGTTTGTACCTGTATGCACATCAGCATCAAAAGGTCCAGATATTCCACTTGTTCCAGAGCTTAGTATTTCACCACCTGAACCTGTTAATAGTCCAGCTATATTTTTAACTTTAACAAAAAACTTACCTTCTTTATCTTGAGCAGAAGCCGCTGGCGTCATACCTTGTGGAGCCTCGTTAAATATATCAAGAACTTTTATTTTATTATCAACAGCTTTATAGTTTACAGCGTTAGCCGCTCTTCCTTTTTTAATAGATAAAAAATCACCTTCTTGTATTTTGTTTCTATCAACTGATTGAAAAGCTAATATTACATAGTCTTCATTAGGCGTTTCTGTATCTCCTTCAGTTTCACCCATAGAATACGATCTATGCATTGCTAAGTTATAATACTCGTTGGAAGTTTCTTTAACATACACTTTGTAGTGTGTTGCCCATATTGGAGGTGAATTTTCTATGTTTACCGCTAGTCTTAGTTTTTGATCAGAAAGATTTATAGAAGAAGTTACTGAAGTTTCTTTGTCGATTAGTACAGATGTTTCTCTTCCATGAGGCCCTTTGTATACTACACCTGCTTGATATGTTCTTTGGCTCTTTATAGAAGACTCAGGCGTTGGACTAGTTATAGCACTAAGATTTCTTACTTTTAAATTTATTTTAGGTCTAACCGCGGGTGAATTGCTACTCGAGCTTTGAATTAAATCGTAAGCTTGCGTGTAGTTAGCATATATTAATCTATTAGCGCTTATAGCTTGAGCTTTAGCAGTTTTAGGAACATTGTCGTAACTTCTTAGCAACTGATTAGATGGTATTGTAGAGCCAAATTGCTCTGCTTGCATAACAATCGCGCCTCTATTACCACCTACAGCTGGCGATATACCAGTTCCAAATGAAACCCAATCACTGTAACTACCGCTATTAAATAAATCTGGACTTATAAAACCATTTGCGTTAAACTCAGGATCAGCAGGTAGAAAAGGATTAGAAGTAGATCCTTGAGTAAAAAGCTTACATCCTTTTATATTTCTAACAAAATAAATGTTAGGTGATATATCTTCTTTATAAAGTATATCTATACCAACAGCATCCAACGGCATATTGCCTGGCGCAAAATCATGTATTACTAAATAGCGTAAAGTGTTTTCCATACCCTTGTTAAACGCTTCTTTTGCATCATAAGAGTAATTTCCAGGTAAAAAAGCTGGTTGAGAAAAAGGCGACAGCGAAGATACTTCACCATCAGGATAAGTATATCTATACGCAAATCTAACAAATTGATCTTTAAATAATATTTGATCACTATCTGTTATTAAGTCTATATTATGCGCGGCAGAAGCGTTAGCGTTTGTTCCAACTATAGACGAAACACGAACTTTAATACCTATACCAGCTGTAACTTCTGTTACAAGACCTCTAATACCGTTTTCAGTACCTCCACTTTCATCTGAAGTATGTAAAACATTAACTTGATCTCCAATTACAAAACCATGAGTAGCAGTAGTAAGTATAGTAACTTCGTTGCTTACTGTTGGATTTAAGCCATCACCGCTTAGATTTATATTGCTAGTAGCAACGCTTGTAGTTGCGGCAAAACCTGCAGCCGATGGTCTTGTGCTAGAAGACATATATAGTTTAGGCGGAAGTGTTGGTGCCGGCCTGATAACAGTCAAATGTTTTTCTGTCATAGGTTTAGCTCTAGTTGTATTATTTAAAGCTGAGTTCCAACCAGCGCCTGACGTTAAAGTTGATTTAGGCCTAGTAGGTATTCTTAATCTAGTAGTAGAAAATATACCTCCAAAGTTGTCGACAGGAAAAATATTTATAGTCCCCTTTAAACAACGTTCTATATTTATTTTTTTAGGTTCGTTTCTACCATCAGTAAAAAATAGCATACCGTCAAAAACGTCTATAGCTGTTATTATACCTTTTGGCGTTGGGGAAGTTATAGTATCTCCATTAGCATCAGTGTAATTGTTACCTATACCACTTATGAAATTTAATATTCTTGGTTTTCTAAAAACTAATACAGCGCCCTCGTTTACCTCTGCAGCTGATAAGGTTATAGATTTATTAAAAGTTAAGCTTAACTTGTTTGTAGTTTCATTGTTAAAGTTTGTAATAGTTACATTAGTAACTACTACACCATCAAAATCGTTAGGTCTTAATGGTTGTCTGTTAGAACTTAAAGCACTAACAGTCATGCCTTCTTCGATACCATTGATGTTTACAGCTAGCGCATTAGATTTAGTAGATCCATCAGGATTATTTCCACCTGTTAAACCTGTGCCTGTAAATGAGTCTGGCGCTAATCTAACTTCATAAGCGTCTGTAAAAACTGGAAGTATAGATCTATTAGGAAATCTATAATTAAGCTTGTTAGGCGTACACTCTAGTATAGAATCAGACTTAACGCCGGTGTAAATTGTGTTTCCATCAAAGCTTGTGCTAGCTTCAAAACCCGCTGCATTAGCAACAAAATAATATATTCTGTTTGTTGTTGTATCTTCTTTAGCGCCTACTACTTGAGCTGGTTGAAAAAGATAACCAAGATCAGATCCTGTGTTTTTTATTCCAGGATATAAAAAATTTACATTCTCAAACCTGCAAATAATGTTTTGACCCCCTAGTTGGCCGGTTGTTACTCTAGCGTTGTTTAATGGTTTTTGAAATCCAGAGCTATCTAAAAATTTAGTACTATTTAAATTTTCAATAGCACCAACGTCAGAAGACTCTGAAGAAGAAACGGTAATGTTCATAGCGTCTCTATACTCGTTAGGTGGCAACAACCTTTCGTCAAGGTCTTTATTCATCTTGCCTTTAATAAAACTTCTATTTAATTCAGGCATGTATTAGTGTTTTATATGTTTAGCTTTACCTCTTAATTGTTGTACTATTTCTTGTAGCTTAATATTCGATAATCTAAGCTTAGCAGTTCTTTTTGTAGCAAAAGCTTCACGTCTAAATCTTTGTATTATAAACTCAGGTATATTAGCTCTGGTAGTCAATATAGCATACGCTATATTTTTGTACATTGCTTCTTCAGCAAACTTATGAACTTTCATTTCAGCATCTGTACCTAAGCTATCGCTAATATAATCTAATATAACTGTTTTACCAGACAGGTTAGAGCTGAAGTGTATTTTACCTTTTTTATCGTCAATATAAAAACTACCGTTTACTTGAGCTTCACTCGGCTCTATACCGTAACGTTGACCAACAATATCATTGTATATGTCGTCGTCATAATCGTAATTAGCGGTTTGATTTTCTGCAGGACTTGATCCTTTGTATTTAGACCAAGTATCAGAATCTGACGTTTGTATTTCGTCAGTGTTAAGCGTGTAGCTACCATCGGTCCCTTGAGTTACAGCGTTTGGATTACTACTAAGTCTAGTTGGGGTTATTACTCTTTTAATTCCGGCGCCGTCAGAAAACGATAGCTTAACGTAGTTAACATAGTCGTGTGGTAACACCATTTGCAGGGTTGCAGGTACTTCTATTTCTTGAGCTTTAGTAGATTTAAAAACATCAAAGCTAAATTCTTGCAGTGCTCTTTGAGCGTGAAAAGCTACATCAGCTCTTCTTATTTTACTTATTAGTTTTTCTTCACCAACGTACGCTAATATGAATTGATTTATAACATGCTCTAATGAAGTAAACTGATAATTACCATAATCTTCATCGCCACTGTTAAAACTATTATCTGGTCCTTCGTAATAGTTTCCTGTTGTTCCTTCAAATAATCCCATATTATTGTGCTACTTGTACGTTTCTATTGTCTTTATCTTTACCTGCGGCTATGCCTACTAGACCTGGTTTGTTAAGTAGTATGCCAGCAAGCTCTAGTATTTTAAATACTAATGTATCTTCTTCAGATGGGTGTAGTTCAAAGTTTACGGTATTAGTTGAATCATGCAGAGGGTATTCATTACCACCCGCAGACTGAGGTACCACTACGTAGTTCCAATAAGGCGTAGTAGGTTTAGCTATATAATTACATGATATATTAGAAGTAGCATAGCTAGGAGTATTTGAAGAAGGAAATATTTTTAATACAGCGTTAGTCTTGTAAACGTACACTGGTCTATTAGCGCTAGGCTTAAATAAACCTGTTTGCTGCATCATGCGGAGATCATTTATCTCTACGCGCTCCACTTCAACAAAATTATCTGAACTTTTTTCGTAAAAAACTGTACCTAATCTATGTACAGCTGTAGACGTCGGAAGCGTTACTTCGTTCGTATTTGCTATAGCAGACATGTCAACACTAAACTTTTGAAACGGTGCTATTTTAGAAGCTAACGTATCTACCATATCACCATATTCTGTAGATACACCTTTAGTTAATTGTGCTTTATCTAAATCTGCAAAGTAGTTTTCAAATATATCTAACTGAGCTTGCTCTGCGAATAAGTTAAATTCTATCGGCGTAATATAGCCTCTTTGCTCTTTGTTAGCTATCGCTAAAACTTTTTGATATACTGTGTCTATACTTACTGCCATTGTTATATTTTTATAGTTAAGCAACCACCCCGTAGAGTGGCTGCTCTACTATGTGATTAATTTAATCGTTTCTCAATGTTGGAGTAAATCTCCATGCCTTCATCTGTTTTAAACCAAGCGGCTAACGCAGAGTATGGGTGCTCATCAAATGGTACAGTCATAATTTTTCTATCATTAGACGCCCACGTAAAATAACGTTGATCGCTTGATAGTTTTATTATGTTAGCTTCTACAGCTTTAATACCAAAGTTTCTAAGCTGTACATTATCATCTGTAGTGAGTTCTAAGAACAATCTAGGACTTCTCTTAGCAAACAGTAATAAATCTCGTTTAAGCTCCTTAGAACTCAAATTATTTACTTCAGATCCTCTTTCTACCCTCATAATAGCTTCAGCCATATCAATATCCATTTCTCTAGCTATCATCAACGCTTGTACTTCAAACTCTAACCAGTCTAATTGATTTTCTGCAATTTCAACAGGTTTGTGTTCGTAATATATATTATCTTTGTGCGGGTGATATATAGATAAAAGTTTTTGTAAAACTGTTTGTTCTTTTGGAACAAATAAAGCTCCACTTCTAAATATAATGTGAGAAAGTCTTTGATCGCCTTTCATTTCATCTACAAAACACGTTTGTTGATTTTTACAATACTTAAGCTCTCTTTCAAAACCTTTTTCTTCGTCAAACCAATATATATTAGTTGATCTAATCATGTGCGATAAAGGCTTTTTCTTACCCTTTAAATAGTAAACTCTATCTTTTATTTCCCACTCAGGTTTTTTAGGTTGAGGCTTTTCAATAACTACTTCAACCATTTTATTTGTAGCTTTAACTTCCGGCTGTGCTACTTCAACTTTTGGTGCAGCTTTTGCTGCGGCTTGTTTCTTTGCCATAATATAATATAATAAAAATTAATAAAAAAACTACCCCACCCAAAGGCAGGGTAGCTTAAAGTGATTTACTTCATTAACATAAAGTTGTTTGCACCTTGAGTGATCAAACATCTTTCAGATAAGAAGTGAATTTGCATTGCATCTAAAGCAGATGTAGAAGCGCCAACTGAACCAGTAGTCCAAGTCTTCATTCTACGATCATCTGTTTGAGAAGCTCTGTATCGAACGTGTAAGAAAGGACGCTTAAGGTTCTTTCCTAATTGCTGATCGTATACAGTTGAAGTACCAGCAGGAATAATGACTCCACGGATAGCATTAGCACCAGCCGCATCGTTAATACCACCACGAGTAGCTTTGTCGTTTAGGTAACGGAAGTCAGACTTGTAGAAGTCATAAGAACCTCTTCTGAATCCAGAGAAACCTAAGTTTAAAGCCATATCTTCGTCGTTCTCAAATACACCGTAAGATGTACCGCCAGCTCCGTAAGAATTCATTGAAGCTAACATATCGTCAAATGCTAAAGATGTAGCACGATTAACGAATAACATGTTTTCTTCAATAGCACCTTGCTTGTCAAATTCAGCAAGTATTGCATCGAACTCAGCTAAGTCAGTAGCGGCATTAACACCGGTTACACCAGTAGTAATGTTACCTCTTGACTCAATAGCAGCGAATAAACCTTCAGTACCAACTTGATTAGCACCAGAGTTAGAACCACTAATAAGAGAGTTTCCATCTAAAGTAGAAGCAGCAGCGTTTAGCTCAGCCTCTAACATAGACATCTCTAAGTAGTCGTTGAAACGAGCTCTAGTATCAGATTCAGCTTTTAAGTACCATAAGTACCCTGACTGTCCTTCTTCACCAGTGATCTCAACCCAACCGATACGAGATGTATCAGATCCAGATACTTCGTAGTAATCCTTCATGATGATTGGCTTGTTAGTAAAAGTTTTAAAGTCAGGCTCGTTAGCACCTCTTGAATCAGTGCTAGCTGGAGCAGCAGCATTAGTAAAATACTGAGATCCTTTACCGTACTCAGAACCATAAACTAATACAGTAGCGCCTAAAGCAGCTGTTGAAGAACCTGCAGTTCCAGACATGTTAGCAGCATCGTAAGGAGCTACAGTAAGTAAATCTAGATCTGATCCATCAAAAGCAGTTACCATAGCCTTGCATACACCAGCGGATGTAGCTACTATAATAGTGTCGTTAACTCTAATACCGTGCAATGGAATACTAGCTCCAGAGCCTGAAATACCGTTAGTAGTATCTTCGTTGTTTCCGTCAATATCTGACTGAATCTGAATAGTAGTTGAACTTTTAATTTCAGCTTTGTAAGATAAGTGTAATCTACCTTGCTCAGACCATATAACTTGATCAGAAGTCATAGCCTCTTCTGCTCCGATTTTAGATAAAAAGCCTGAGATGGTACGAGGACCAAATACTTCAGCTTCTTTTTCCATTAGATCGGGCAGGTATTGTTGCGACCAGTTTGTGCCAGACGCAGTAAAATCTAAGTAGTTTGAAGCTAAAGCCTGTCTCTGTGGAGCAGGCACACTGTTCAAACTACCACCTGGATTAATTGCCATAATAAATAATTTTTAAGTTGTTAATTTCTTTTTTTAAATTTAAACGAAGGTGTATCATCACCCAATACTCTTACCTTGATTCCACTTGTGCTTTCGTTACCAAAAGACTGTCTAGCATCCATGTTTACATTTTTTGCATTAGCAACAGAGTTTTGTATAGCATCAGCTTTACCTTGTTCGTAAAAGTGTCTAGCGATAACGTCTGGATTCATAGCAGCATATAAAGCTTTGTGATAACCTTCAATGTCTTTAATAGTATTATCTTTGTTTAAAAACTTATTGATAAAATTATTAATGTCACTTTGTTTTCTCGCAACTTCACTTGGATTAGGTACTTTAACATTTAATTTTTTACCATCAACATTGTATTCAAAACCTTTGAAATTGTCGTTTAAAACTTGATTAGTTTCGTTGATAAAATAATTAGAACGTTCTTTCGCTAATTGCTCCTGCGCTTCCGTTTCTTCGTTATACTGATTAAAGAACTGTATCGCCTCTTGCTGCTCGGCAGTAAGATTTGACCCTGCTTTAATCTCGTCATAATACTTAGACTTTTGCCCGTCTAAATAGGCTTTAGCCTCCGCAACCTGCTCTTTTAAGGCTATTTTCTTTTTACGTATCTCTCTTTCTTCTTCAACTTCTTCGTCAAACTTAAAGTTTTCTTCCATAAGAAATTGTCGTTCCTCAGCATCTAAGTGAGGTTTAGTTGTTCTATAATATTCGTCAAGCGCTGTTAAATTATCCATTTCTTCGTAGTTACGGTTTAATCTAACATAATCTTCTACGCTTCCGCCAGTATCGTTTACAAAGTCAACTAGCTTTTGTATATTTTCTGGTAATGCCTGACCAGTAGCAGCTGATTGCCCTATAGCCGCGTTTGCTGCATCTACAGTATCATTTACTTCTTCTTGGACACTTTGCTCGGCAACTTCTTCATTTGTTGCTTCGATGTTTTCTTCGCGTACTTCTTCGCTAACTCCGGATTGGTCGCGAACAGATACCTCATCTGCGTTTTGCTCCTGAACGGCATTTTCTAATTCGTTTATTTTATTCATATCAAGAACAATAGTACCATCATCTCTATAAGACACTGGCGACTCTTGCTCTACTACTTCTTCTTGTGGCTGCTCCACTTGTTCTTCGTTAGGCTCTACGCCTTGAACTTCTTCAACGTTTTCGTTTTCTTCCATAATATATAATATAAGTTAATAGTTATCTAGGGTCAAAACCACCTAGTCCCATGCCACCCCCAAGTATATCATTACCTGATGACTCAAACTTTTTAGGTGGTGCACCTGTTTTTCTTTGGTCTATAAGCTCGCTTTGTTGGCTAGCTTGTATTCTAGTTCTTTCGTCTTTACGATCTTCTTTTTGTTTTTCTTTACCGTTAATAGACTGTAAGTCCATTTGCTTTAATCGCATGTTAATTTGAAACTCATGATCCATAAGTTCTTTTTTAACATTAGCTTCGTGAGTTATTATTTGAGTTTTAGACTGAGTTCTTATTTGTTCAAGCTGGGCATTCATCTGCGTCATAGCTTGTTGTTTTTGTACTTCTGCTTGAGCAGCGACTTGCTGAGCTTCAGCATTAGCCTGTGACTGTGCTTTTATGTTTTCTTGTTGACGTTTTTGATCATCGTCAAGCTTTTTCTTACGCCTAATCTTTAGCATTTGATTAGCTAATCTAACATTTTTAATTTCACGTAAATCTATAGCGTCAGATAAATCTATACTATTCTGCTGCAACGCTTGTTGTATATTGTTCTCAAGTAATTGTTTTTCTTCTTCGTCTGGAGCAAGCTCTATAAATATACCAAAATCATACAAGTGTAGATTAGCCATCTCTTCAAGCGTACCTACGTTGTGAGCTCCTATAGCTTGAATAAACGCTTCTTTTGTAGGCGAGTACTCTATGATGTCAGATATTCTAAGTGATAAACCTTCAGCTACAGACTTAGTTAAGAATAATCCAGCTTGTAATATATGTCTTGTAGCCGTGTTACTATTTGCGGCCGCTAACTTTTGAACACCAACTAAAGCGTCTTTTGCTGGAGTGCTACCATCACGCGCTTCATTAAGTCCGGTAGTGTCTCTAATCATCTGCAAGTAATAGTTGTATGTGCCTATTAAACTTTGCATTTTAGCCCCACCATTACCGCTTTGTATTTCTTGTATTGGCACGCGGCCTGGATTACCTTCACCTAGCTCGTTCATTGATCTACCAATAACACTACCTGTTTGGAAGAACATATTTAAAGCCTCTTGCGGATTATAGTTTGTGCCGTTGCCTAGATCTATTTCGGCTAAGCCATCAGCATCAAGGTAAATACCATCAGGTATAAGTCTTGACATAACTTGTTGTAGCTTTAAATGCGTAAGCTGTATCATGTCGGCAAAGCCTGTAATACGACTAACTAAGCTTTCTATACGACCATTATACATACGAGGCGCTACAATAGAATAGTTCATTTTTACTTTATTAAAATCGCTTTTAGGTCTCATCATGTTATCAACCTTTTGCCACTGTATAAGCATATCAGTTCCAATTATAAAAGCGCCTTCAAACAAACACTCTACTGTTTTTTGTAGTTTTGTAAAGTTAACTTGAGTTTCTGCTGGTGGATTAAAAGTATCATCTTTCTCTATAACTTTCATAGCACCAGTAGCGGTTTCTTTAACTTTGTATACGTTATTCATGTACGTTTTGTAGTTAAAATATAGAACTTGTACTTTATTGCTGTCTGTTTCTCTACCGTAAGAATATTTTCTTGAGTATCTACCTGAAGTTTGGTTGTTAGAGTTTAATATCTTCTTTATTTCTTCTTCTTGTAAATTTGGAAACTGCTTTACGAGTTCGTTAATAGGTACATCTTTAACTTCACCAACATAGTATATATCTTCAAAGTATGGTGAGTCTGTGTACGAGTATACTAAATCAGCTGGATCAACATACTCTACTACTACACCTTCAGATCTATTAAAGTTTGTTTTAACAGCTCCTATGCCTAGCACAGTTAAATCATAATTAACTCTTTTTCTTATAAGATCATAGTTGCTGCCTTTAAGCAGTACGTTTATAGCTTGTTCTTCTGCTAGTTCTACGGCTTGTTTATATGTAAGTTGCATGTGTAACTCAAGCTCTTCTTCTGTTTCTGGTAATTTGTCTTCTGGAACTGAGGATAAATCTACATTAAAAGTGTCTTTATAGAACTTATTGAAATCTTTTGTACGCATTTCATCTAACATGCGCTGCATGTAGTCTGTTCTTTTTTGTACGCCGTAAGGATCTTGCGAGTGTGCTTTTACGTCAAAAGCTCTTTCACTCATGCCGTTGACAACAATATCAACAAACTTAGGTATGATAGGCACAGGCTTCCAGTCTAGATTTAAGTAGCTTAAGTCGCCATTAACTGAAAGCTCATCTTTATACTTTTGTATACCTTGCTCGCCTCTAGCGTATAATCTTAGTTTGTGAAACGTATTCTTGTTGTTGTAATATCTACTACTAGAATAGTTGTTACCCATAGTATTCGACTCAAACCACTCTTTCTCTATAGCTTTTGCTATTTTTAAACCATATTCTGGTAGTACTTTTTCTAAGTCACTAACGGCTTGACTTGGAAAATAATTTTTATATACTGATTCAGCCATATTTAATTTTTAATTATTGTCGATGAATAACCATCGTTTTTATATCTAGCAATATTTATGTTCACTTTTGGTCTTTCTACTTTAGCATTTGGCGCGTATAAATGTCTATTGCAAGCCATTATAGCTAGACCAGAGCTTATAGAAGCGTCAAACTTTGTTCTTCTGTTTATATCAAACTTTGCCCAATCATTCAACGTGTCATTAAAATACATTGACCCATACCTACCGTTTTCTACATGACCAACATGATCGTTGATATACATTTCAATAGCGGCGGCATGAGCTTGTTTTATATCTTCGCTAGAGTTAGGTATACCACCTACTTCTTTTTCAGCAACAGATAATTTATTCCAAGTCCTATCTGGTCTGTTCATACTAAAACCTCTATAACCTCTACGTCTCAAGTAATATAGTAATCTTGGCTTATTGTTTTCCGCTAATATTGGCATACCATAAAATACTAACGCCATTAATACATCTTCAAAAAACATTTCAGCGGTTTGTGGTCTTGCTATATATTCTAAAAAAAACGCGTTAGCAGGAGAATCTTCCATGCTAAATTTAGTTAATCCATGAAGAGATCCGTTGGATCCTCGACCATCAACAGTACCACTAATATCATAACTATCGCAGCCAAAGGCACCCATGTGTTCGTTTCCAGGATATTTAATTCCATTTTTTATTATTACTTTATTCTGCAGGTGTGGTTGAGGTGTCCAAGATATTTTAAATCTACCTTGCGGGTTTGGGTGGAATACTACGTAGGTATCTTTAACTCCGTTAGCCCACTGAAAATTACCAGTGTTAATAACAGCAGAGCTAGTTATTCCTTCATTATAATCTATCTGCTCGTATATTTTAACTAAATTAAATATACTATTTTTCGTTTCATCTCTAAACGCGTGCTCTTCAGTTCTTGGGAACTGCCTGTAAAACTCGTTTAAAGCGTCCTGATCTGACTTTAATCCTTCAACTTCATTTTCCCAGTGATTAATAACGCCTTGATCTATTAGTTCACCGTTTGGTCCGTATACATCATCGCTAGGGTTATTAAATGTAGGTTGTCCGTATTCGTCAATAAATCCTTCAAAGTTCCATTCCATTGGCATAAACAAAGAATATAAGCCAGACTTTGTTTGTCCATTTCTATTTCTACTTGTGACGTCTGAGTCATTGTATAGTTTTTTAAAGTTATCACCACCTTTATCTAACGAGTTACTCGTAGATCCCATCATACACTTACCAACTATACGAGCACCTAGTCTTAAACAAGTTTTAGTTACTCGCCAGTTGTTTAGAATATTATCAGG
>TARA_R100001463_G_scaffold44521_1_pt1 | contig 29936 bp, 49 predicted proteins | sample TARA_R100001463 | Tara Oceans TARA_R100001463 (sample SAMEA2622242) | marine metagenome | biome: marine biome (ENVO:00000447); feature: deep chlorophyll maximum layer (ENVO:xxxxxxxx); material: "saline water (ENVO:00002010), including plankton (ENVO:xxxxxxxx)" | depth 40 m
CCTCAAGCAGTTAGTGGAGAAAAAGATGCAGAAGAAATGCAGTCAGTTGATTATTCAAAAATCGTTCCTTTATTAGTTAAATCAATACAAGAATTGAAAGCTGAAATTGAAGAACTTAAAAAGAAATAGTATATTTGTAATTATTAATTAAATTTTAAAAAAATGAGTAAAATTTCAAAAGATGAGTTAAAGGCAATCCAAGAACAAGAACAAAAGAAAGGTGCAATACTGCACGACTTGGGATTATTAGAAACTCAAAAACACTCTTTAAATCATTTGTATAGTCAAGTTGTTAAAGAACAAGAAGATACAAAAAAAGAGCTTGAGGAAAAATATGGAAAAGTAAACATAGATTTAAAAGATGGAAGTTACGAAGAAATCAAAGAAGAAGCAGGAGAAGATAAGTAGTAATATTTCTTATAAGGAAGCTACATTTTCTCAGACTGCTAATAGGCTCAAAATTAAGAATGTGCCAACAGAAGCACACTTAAAGAATATGAGATTAGTTGCTGAGAAAGTGTTTCAACCTTTGAGGGAATGGTGCGAACATCCTATTCGTATTAATAGTATGTATAGATGTGCTGAACTTTGTGAATCAATAGGGTCAAGTGCCTCTAGCCAACACACTAAAGGACAAGCAATAGATATGACTTCTTTAGGAGATAAATCTAATAGAGAGTTGTTTGAATGGATCAAAGAAAATTTAGACTTTGACCAGATGATATGGGAGCTAGGTGGAGACCCTGCTAAAGAGGGTACAAGTCCTAGATGGATTCATATTTCTTATGTAAGTAAAAAAGCAAATAGAAACAGAATATTAAGAGCTAAAGCAAAAGGTAGTCAAATCACTTATTATGTAATGTAATGAGGTATGAAGTTGCTATAATTGATAGATCAGCTTCAGGCATAACTCTTTTAGGAGGAGTATCTATACATCCTAAAGATGATGAAAATGATTTTTTAGAAATAAATTTTTATTTTCTATTTTTTGTTTTACATATTAAATTATATTAAAATGCCTATACCTAAACCAAAATCAAAAGAAAGCCAAAAGGAATTTATGGCTAGATGTGTTCCTGTACTTAGTAATTATCATAAAAAGGATCAAGCAATAGCTATGTGCTATAAATCTTATAAGGAAAACAAATGAGTAAAAAACCCTTTAAACAAACTACAGTAGGAAAACTTTTATTAGGAGCTGCGAGTGTTATTAATCCTACCCTAGCTAATGTGCTACAGGGCGTTACAAGTCCACAGGAGGCACTATCAGAGATAACTAAGGCAGATGTATCACAAGAGGATAAAATCAAGCTACAGCAACTTATATACGAACAGCAAAACAAAGAAATAGAAGAAATAAGCGAAAGATGGAAAGCAGATAGTATGTCTGATTCTTGGTTAAGTAAGAATGTAAGACCTTTAGTATTAGTTTGGTGTATATGTATTTTTTCTTTAGCAGGTATTTTAGATAGTGTTGAAAATATACCATTTCAAATCAATAGTCTTTGGAATGATACATTTGAAAAAGTTATGATGGCAGTAGTATTGGCTTATTTTGGAGGCAGGACAACAGAAAAAGCTACAAGTTTATTTAAAAAATAATGGCTAGAGGAATTAATATAGCTATTTATAGAAAACCTAAAAAGAAATCACACCCTCATAGTAAAAATTTATCTAGGTTAAAATCTAGTAAACAATACAAAAAAAAGTATAGAGGTCAAGGGCGTTAATATTTTTTTTATATATTTGTCAAGCTGTCGCAAATCAGTTTAAGTTGCCAAACTTTAGGTAATCACTCCTATTGGATCGTGTAAAATAATTAAGTTCTTTTTCTTGGGGGAGGGATTTTTCTTTCTTTTTTCTTTTTGTTGTTTTTCTTTTTTCTTTCTTTGTTATTAAAATTATTGTTAATATTTCGTTATATTTGTAAACAACTATGAGTTTTAATACAGACATAATAGACAAAATTGTAAGTTATAAAACAGTATCTAAAAGAGAAAAGATAAATAGATTACTAGAATTAGAATCTAATTATTTAGCTAATAATATTAGTTGTGATCTTACAAAGACAGAAAAAAACATTATTAGAAAAAATAGTAGATACATTTATAGAGCTATATCTAAAATCAATTCAGAGGTAGGTAATAAGTTCTTACAATTCCAAGATAAAGATGCCTAAAAAGGTTAGTAGGAAATCATTAATAAAAAAACTAGATACTTTATTTAGCTTATATATTAGGCTAAAATCAGCAAATAAAAATGGTTTTATTAAATGCTATACTTGTGGAGTTAAAAAACACTATAAGGATTATATGCAATGTGGACATTTTATTTCTAGGAGGCATTATATTTTAAGATGGTCAGAAAGAAATGCCAGACCTCAATGCTATGGGTGTAATGTGATGGCACAAGGTCGCCAATATCAATTTGCCATAAACCTCAATAAAGAGTATGGGTACGATATAGCACAAGAATTACTAGATCAAAGTAGAGGAACTGCTAAGTTTTCAAACGATGATTTACTTTCGTTGATAAATAGATATAAAAATTTTACAGACTTAATGGATAAATAATTAACTTTGATTAGTTCTGTTCATTTTGTCTTTGGGGAAAAGGGGTTAATTTAGGTTAATCCTTTTTTTTGCTTTAATTCTTGTTTATTAAATAAAAGTTTCATAACTTAGCCTCATTGTTTAACCAATTTTTTAAAAATGACAGATACTATTATAGTTGAGGAACTTAAAACCGAATCACAAAAAGAGCTTGAAAAGACTATTGAATCTTGTGAATGGGATATTAAATATCACACAGAAGAAAGAGATAGACATAATAGAGCTTTAGATATTAGGAGGAGAGCTTTAGATAATTTAAAAGCTGAGTATGAATCCAAATATTAGACATAACTATAACAACCTTATGGTAGGGTACTATAGGGATCGTATAGATGCTTTAATTAGAAAAATAGAGCAACTAGAAAATATGTTAGAGTTTAAACAAATTCAAATAGAAAAATTAGAAGATGAAAAAAGAACTATCACTTAATGAAAAATTAGCTAAGGTTCAAACTGAACTAAAAGCTAAAAAAACCAAGTTTAATAAATTTGGTAGGTATTATTATAGGACTGCTGAAGATATATTAGAAGCAGTAAAGCCTTTTCTAATGCCATTGAAATTATCAATTAGAATTAAAGAAGAACTAATTGATACATCTACTATAAAATCAACAGCAATTATTACTGATGGTTTAAGTAGGTATAAAGCAAGTGCTATAGTAGCAGTTGATCTAAACCAGAAAGGTATGCAAATGCCTCAAAGATTTGGAACAGCTAGTAGCTATGGTAAAAAATATGCTTTAGGAAATCTGTTTTTAATAGATGATACTCAGGATGCAGATGCCATTAATGACCATAAGGTAAAACCTAAGCTCACTAAAGGCACTAAAGACTGGTACGATGTACTTAAAGTATTAGAGGCAGGTAAAGACTGGGATTATATAGAGAAATCTTACTCAGTATCAAAAGATCAAAAAGATCAATTAGTAAAATTAACACAAAAATCATTTAAAAATTAAAATTATGAGTTTATTAATTAATGCGTTTATTAGGGTAGATAAGCTACCAAAAGAAAAATTTGTAAAAGGTAAAGATGGATCAGTTTATTATAACTTAACTGTTTCTGTAAACGACCAGTCAAGATTTGGTAATAATGTTTGGGTTTATGATTCTCAGTCTAAAGAAGAAAGAGAAGCTAAAAAACAAAAACACTCACTAGGAAATGGCAAAGTTGTCTGGACTGATGGAAATGTGGCTCTTGCTGAAAAGGAAGAAAACACAGACCATATCATAGCAGGAACAGAAGATGCTTACAAAAAAGAAGATTTACCATTTTAACAAATAGGGGGGATTAATTTCTCCCCTTTTTTTTTTATCTTTATTAAATGACAAACAAACCCTCAGACTTATTTTACAATATTAATAAAATGGAACAGATCGAAAAAGACTGTTTCATAAATACAACCAAAGAATTATCTTACCCTCCAGTCGCAATTTCACTAGGAGAAAAATTATTAAAGTCAAGACAGGGAGATCAACTCGTTCCAATTCCAATAGGAACTTATGGTTCTTTTTCATTTATTCAAGCAGCTCCTAAAACTAAAAAAACTTTTTTTGTATCTTTGTTGGCAAGTGTATATTTATCAGGTAGAAATAACTTTGGTGGAGACATAAGAGGACATAGAAATGGAAGATGTTTATTACACTTTGATACAGAACAAGGCAAGTGGCATTGTCAAAGAGTGTTTAAAAGAGTATTAGATATGAATAGAGAGTATGAGCAGGGATGCTATCATACTTATAGTCTAAGAACACTTGCTCCCAGAACAAGAATAGAATTTATAGAACACAGCCTAAAGACAAAGAAGAATATAGGATGCTGTATTATTGATGGAATAGCTGATCTCTGTAATGATGTAAATAATATAGAGGAGGCTAATGCAGTTATTCAGAAGTTAATGGAATGGACTGAAAATTATAATATACATATAATTACAGTTATTCATAGTAACTTTGGATCAAGCAAACCAACAGGACATTTAGGAAGTTTCCTAGAAAAGAAAACCGAAACACAAATTGAACTAGATCAAAACAGCGTACATAAAGAACGAATTACAGTAAGATGTAAAAGAAGTAGAGGCTATGGTTTTGAGACATTTAGCTTTGAAGTAAATGAGATAGGACTACCAACTATTGTAGGGGATTTATACGATCCTTTAGGATAATGAAAAGTTATGGTAGAAAAAACAATGAGGTTGTTATTCAAAAAGAATAAGGACTGGGTAGATATTTGTATGTCTTTTGGTTTAGACTTTGAGACAAGTCGTGATCTGGTACAGGAAATGTATATTAAGATGCAGCTTAAACTAGAAAAAGGCTTAGATATTTCTTATGGAGAGGATGATATTAATTATTACTATATATTTAATTGCCTTAGATGGATGTTTATAGACTTAAAGAAAGGCAAAAAGATACATAAAGTAGGAACAGAAAAGTTAAGAGCCTATACTAATGATATTGACTATATGGCTAAATATAAACTAATCCAAGATGATTTAGATAAAATGTACTGGTATGACAAAAAAGTATTTCTTATGATAAATGCAGGAGAATCAATAGCAAGTCTAGCAAGGAAAACAGGAATACCATACTACTCACTTTATAATACTTATAACAGAGTTAAAGATAGATTAAAAAAATTATTATGAAATTAGGAAACTTAGTAGAGAAAATAATAAACATAATTACAGTAGGTCAAGGCAAAAGATTAGCTACTTGGGTAGCAAAGAAAATGGGATATGAAAAATGCGACTGTGATAAAAGAAAGCAATCTCTAAATAAAATCAAAATTAAAAGATGGTAAAATTTGAAAAAGATGACTTTAAAAAATGGACTAAATTTAGAATGGGTAAAAAATCATACCTATCAAGAAAAGAGTTTGAAATGGTATCGTACTTCCACAGCAAGTATAAAAAGCACTCGTATTATTTACCTTGCACCTGCTCCCCCAAAACAATAAAACAATGGATAGTAGATTTGAATAAAATCTGGGAGAATGGGGATAGCTAAAATACACAAATGGGAACAAGCTGTAGTAATGATATTAAACCTAGATGGTTGGGATTTAGAATGGACTGGAGAAAAGTTTAAGTCTTATGATGCTAAAGGCAAAACTCCTAAAGGGCGTGAGTGTGTTATTGAAATGAAATTTAGAGATAAGTATTATGAAGAAAAAATGCTAGAGAAATCTAAATATGATGCTCTTATGAAACTCCCTGAAGATGTAGTCAAGTTATATTTCGTAAATGATCCAAAAGGAAACTTTATGTATTGGCTAAACAACTTAAAAATGCCACAGCTAATAAAACTCTATTGTCCTGATACTTCATTTTGGACTAAAAAAAGACTTAAAAAAGAAGTCTATCTTCTCAAAGAAAACGAGGCAAGTAGAATTAATTTGAATAGTTATTAAATCTTTGTTAATAATTTCGTATATTGCATATATGAAAAATCCAATACCAAAATCCGAAAGGAGAGAATTTTCAAAACTACCAGATTATTTTTTAAAATGGGAGGGAAGAAAAATAAGAATAAAACCAACTGATCCTTTGTATAAATTAATGAGGGTAAGTAACTGATAATCAATAGATTATGAAAAAGAGGCAATACAGGTCAAGGCAGGGGAGGTCTGACCTTAAATATAAAGAAACAATGAAAGTAACATTAATCTCTATTATTGGATTAATAGTAGTTTTCATATATATACTTATTACAAAATGATATTACTTGTAGATGCAGATAGCTTAATCTTTGCTAGTTGCTATAGAACTAGACATAATGGGGAGGAGCTTGAAGATAAATATTATAGAGATATTAAAGATGCTGCAAATAAATTTGATGAGCAGTTTATGAAAATAATTAACGATATAGATGAGGTGTATGATGTGAAGAATGTAATTACTTTTAATGGCAGCAAAGGAAACTTCAGAAAAAAAATCACACCCAAATATAAAGCCAATAGAAAAAAGCAGGAGCTTCCTCCACTATTACACCAAATGCACGAGTATGTTAAAAAGAATTATAATAGTGTGTATGGATATGGACTTGAAACTGATGATCTGGTCGCAAAACATTGGAGGGAAATAAACGACAATGCAGGAAAAGACCAAGCCTTAATAGTAGCAATAGACAAAGACTATAAACAATTTCCTTGCTTGATGTGGAATTATCATAAAAAAGAAGTATTAGACATTACTCAAGAGGAGGCTCTTTATAACTTCTATGAGCAAATGATAGCAGGGGATAGTGCAGACAATGTAAATTACTTTAAAGGCAAAGGAAAGAAGTTTGCTGAAAAATACTATAAAGGATGCAGAACAAAATATCAGTACACTAAAAGACTATACGAACTATTTAAAAAAGAATACAAAGGCAAGGCAAGACAGAGATATGTAGAATGTTATAACCTATTAAAATTACGAGATGAATAATTTAAAACCAATAGAAATTGCCAATAAGATAAAAGAATTATCAGGCGTAAATATATTTACTAATAAAAGAAAAAGAAAGTTAGTAGAGATGAGAGCTTTACTTATATATATCCTAAGAGATAAATTAGGAATGAGATGGGTAAGTATTGCTCTTTTTTTTAAGAACCAAAACAAGCCAGTAAATCACGCTACACTAATACACAGCAGAAAAAACTTTGAAGTATATAAAAAGCATAATAAACAAATACAAGAGATACTAAATATCTTCTCTTTCAAAAGTGATCTAGGAATAGATGAAATAGATAGAATCCATTACTTAGAAAATAAATGCAGCACCCTCCAAAAAAAGTTAGATAAACCTTTAGTTAAAAAAATAATTGAAGATGAAGAAATATACAATAATCTTGAAAGAGTTATTAAGAGTTGGGAGTGGAAAGAAAAGGTTTTATAATAATAACATAAATAAACAAAATGGAAGATTTAAAAGTAAAAAAAACAAAGAAGTACAATATATTTAAGTATATATTAGGAAACCGACCTATTAATGAAAACAACAAAAAAAGACTTGAAGTATCTATTGATAAAATAGGACAGCAAATGCCTTTGTTGGTAGCAGAAAAAGATTCTTTAGACAATAAATATCCTATAATAGATGGGCAGCATAGACTAGAGGCACTAAAAACATTAAACATTTCTGTAGATTTTATTGTATCAAGAAAAACAAATCAAAATTATATAGATGAACTCCAAGTAAGTAAACAATGGACTGCATTAGATTTCTGTAAAAGAAATGCTGCTCTTGGTTGTAGCACCTGTAAAAAAGCATTAAAAATTGCTTATGAATGGAATATTGAAACAAACAATAAATTTACAACTTTGAATGTTATAGATTTATTAAATAAAAATATTGGAGGATCAAAATTAAGTCTAAAAAATCATAACTACCAGATAAATTTAGATACAGCTTCCAGAGTATATAATGTTTGTTCTATTTTTAAAAAATATCCTAATCAATTTGGCAATGTTTATGCAGCTAGACTTATAGATTCTTTAAAAAAATTAGATATTAAAACAGGAGGACTAAATTTAAAAATTATAGAAAAAATTGCAAAAAAACATTACTTGAATTATTATCAAAGTAAAAACGACCAATACCAATATATGCTTGATCTTTACACAAAATATAATAAATAGATTTGGAAACTAACAAAGATAAAAGAAAACAAATACCTATATATACAGGACTAATAAAATACTTTCCTAAAGCTCTAGCTGAGGTTGCTAAAGTATCGTATGCAGGAAATCAGCAGCATCATCCTGATAAACCTCTACATTGGGATCGTAATAAAAGCACAGATGAATTAGATGCACTTACAAGGCATTTATTTGAAGCAGGTAAAATAGATACTGATGGTCAGCTTCACTCAGCAAAGATAGCTTGGAGGGCATTGGCTAACTTAGAAAAAGAACTAGAAAATAGTAGAGATGAGAAATGGTACAAGGATCAATATAATAGAAATAGAGAAATTAAAGACCAAGTAGGATATGATGAACAGTTTGGAGATTATATAAAACAATAAATTTTTTTCGTTATATAATTGATTAAACAATATTTTTTCAATAATGCACCAAATAATAGGAGACTTAGAAATAGTACTAGAAGCTATAGAAAATGGCGACAATGATGATGCTGCTTATATGTTAAAAGAAATAAAACAAGAATTAGAATATAAAGCTATAATATATGGATGGTAGAAAAAAAAATGGAGGAGTAAGGACAGGAGCAGGGAGACCCAAAAAGGTAGATGAGGAAAAGCTAATAGAAAAGCTAGATAGTATTATCAGTAATGATGATGTTATTAAGAAGTTAGGAGAAATGATTTTAAAGGGAGATGGTAGAGCTATGAATTTATACTTTGGTTATCGTTATGGTAAACCTAAAGAATCAGTAGATATTAATTCTAGTGAGGGCTTTAACATCAATTTCAAAGACCTTATTAAGTTTAAATGATAGACATAAATAAGAAGTATGCACCTATCTCACAAGCTGAATCAAGATACTTTATAATAACTGGAGGTAGAGGATCAGGAAAGTCTTTTAGCATAAACCTCCTTTTAGTATTACTTACTTACGAAAAAGGACATACAATACTATTTACTAGATACACCTTAGCCTCTGCTTATGTATCTATCATACCAGAATTTATTGATAAGCTAGAACAGCTAGATATATTTGATGACTTCTATATAACAAAAGATGAGATTAAAAATAAGCGTTCTGGGAGCAAGATAATCTTCAAGGGTATAAAGACATCATCTGGAGACCAAACAGCTAACCTGAAGTCTCTACAGGGCGTTACAACCTTTGTATTAGATGAAGCAGAAGAACTAACATCAGAAGATACATTTGATAAGATAGATTTATCTGTAAGACAACAAGGAAGCCACAATAGAGTTATATTAATATTAAACCCTACTAGCAAAGAGCATTGGATATATAGAAGATACTTTGAGGATAAAGGAATACAGGAGGGGTCTAATATAACCAAAGACAATACTACATATATACATACTACATACCTAGACAATAAAGACAACTTATCAGAAAGTTATTTACAGCAAATAGAGAACATAAAGAAAAGGAGACCTGAGAAATATAAACATCAAATGCTTGGAGGTTGGCTAAGTGCAGCAGAGGGTGTAATATTTACCAACTGGAATATAGGTAGTTTTAGGGAGGTAGGTGTAACTGTATATGGTCAAGACTATGGATTTGCTGCTGATCCCTCCACTCTAATAGCTACCAGTATAGACATAGCAAATAAAAAGATATATCTAAAAGAATGTTTTTATAAACCTCGATTAACTACTACTCAGCTCATTACTTTAAATAAACAATTTGCAGGGAACTCCTTAATAGTAGGAGATTCAGCAGAGCCTAGACTACTATCAGAAATCAAAGCCTCTGGATGTAATATAGTCAAGAGTATTAAAGGACAAGGATCAATAACCTTTGGTATTAGCCTATTACAAGACTATGATTTAATAGTAGATCAGGACAGTATAAACCTCATCAAAGAGCTTAACAATTATGCTTGGTTGGAGAGAAAGTCTAACACTCCAATAGACAAATTCAATCATTTAATTGATGCAATTCGCTATGCTATTACCTATCAACTTCAGAATAAAAACAGGGGTAGCTACTATCTTTCTTAAATAAAGTTATTAAATATTTGGTGGATAACTTATTTATTCATATCTTTGCTTTGTGTTTAAGTTTGAAAGAGGAGACAAAGTGTGAGCTAGGGGTCGAATCCCTACAGCAGAGGTGCAAGTCCTCTCTCCTTTTCTAAATTGCGAGGTAGAGCAGTTGGTCAGCTCGTTAGGCTCATAACCTAAAGGTCGGAGGTTCGAATCCTCCTCTCGCATCTAATTTTTAAAAAATTTTATTATGAAAATTAAATTTGATAAATATAAAGGACACGACCTCCATCTAAAAGGGAATGAGGTATGGAGTTATAAAACCCATATTGCTACAATCGCTGATGCTAAATTATTTCCAACTAAGTCAATGGATATGAGTTTCTTTAAAAAGTTTCATTTGGAACAGCTTAGTTATGTTGCTAATCAGCTTGACTTAAAATTAAAAAAATGAGTAATATAGATTTAAGTAAAAGAAAATATTTTGAAATAGAAGTAAAAACAAGTATTACTTTGGATGCAGAATCAAAAGAAGAAGCCATTAAAAAATTTGAGGCTCGATATGTAAATTGTGATTGGGATTCTTATGATGCACCTCAATATGATTTTGAAATGACTGGCAAAATGTGGGATATTCCATTTGAGCCTGAACATAACTGGGTTAAATTATTAGTTAATGATAAAAAAGAAGTATAATAAAATGAAAAAGGTAATAAATAAAATAGTAGATTTTATATTCTTGTTATTGCTGTTTGGCTTAACTTGGATTTCTTTAGTTATATTTGCATAATGGATAAAATACAGAACTTACACGATCTCGAATATTTTACTAATATCTCTTTATCCTGTGAACTGGCTTTAAAGTGGAGTAAGGCAAGACCTAAGAACAAAGAAGTTCAGGCTCTTTCTAAAGCTCTTACTGATATTGCTTTTTATGTAAACAGAATACAGGGAGACCTCCAAAAGCACAAAGTAGCTATAAGTGATTATAGGCTAGACAAGAACGAGGCTCTATTAAAATATAATGAGATTAAAGACAAATTTGATAATTTAAAAAAACTAGAAATATAAAAGCCACTTAAAAGTAGTTTATTATATTAGTTTGTTTGGTTGAGTGAGCAGATACGCATTTTCCTGAGTGGTTTTATGTGTGTTTAGCTCACTCTTTTTTTATTTAAAAATGTTAAATTAAAATCGTTATATAGTTATGAAAAAGAAGTTAAGTGTTCCTAATGATCTAAGCGAAATCAGTTTAGGGCAGTATCAGAAGTTCCACAAAATACAAGAACAGAACGATGACCCCTATTTTATTCAATGTAAAATGATAGAGATATTTTGCAATTTAGATGCACTAGCTGTTAGGAAAATGAAAATGAATGATGCTGAAAGAGTTTCTAATATCATTAATGGAATGTTTGAAAAAAAGCCTCCATTGATTAAGAGTTTTGATTTAGAAGATAAAGAGTATTCTTTTATTCCTGATCTTAATAATATTTCTTTTGGGGAATATATTGACTTAGATACTAATATATCTGACTGGCAAAATATGCACTTAGCTATGAATGTATTATATAGACCTGTTAAAGAAAAAAGAGGAGATAAATATTTAATTGAAGAATACACCTTAGACAGAAAAGATGAAATGGTAGATATGCCTATGTCTGTTGTAATGGGATCAATTTTTTTTTTCTTTCGTTTAGGGATGGACTTATCAAAAACTATGGCGAACTATTTGGAGAACAATCAAGAGGAAGCCTTGATGGAGTATCTATCTTTAACAGAAAATGGGGATGGTATCAATCAGTTTACAGTCTCTCTAAAGGAGATGTTACAAGATTTGAAAATATCACTAAACTAGAGCTGCATCAATGTTTAACGATGTTAGCTTTTATGAAAGAGAAACAGGAACTAGAAAACAAACAAATAAAACGCAATTTTAAAAAATGAGCAATCAGGGAATAAGAGGGTTTTACCAAATTACTGAAACTATAAAAGACCAATTACTTGATGATATAAACATCAACACAGTTTCATCTGGAGAAATATCTAATGTTAATCTTGGTAAACAAGACATATTTCCTTTAGGGCATATATTAGTAAACAGCGTTACAATAGAAGAACAAGCACTAAGATTTAATATTACTGTATTAGTAATGGATATTGTTAATAGATCAAAAGAAGAAACTATAGACAGATTCAAAGGGAATACTAATGAGCAAAATATATTAAATACTCAATTAAGTGTTATAAACAAATTAATACAAGTTTTAAAAAGAGGATCGTTACATACAGATATGTACCAATTAGATGGAGACCCAAGCTGTGAGCCTTTTTATGATAGATTTGAGAATGAATTAGCAGGGTGGTCTGCTAATATGGATATACTAATTTATAACGATATAACAATATGCTAAAATGAATGTAAGCGAAAACACAAAACTAACTTTAGATTTAAAAACAATAGGAATAATTGTAGCCTTTACAATATCTCTTGCAACAACCTATTTAACCTTATCCTCCTCAGTAGCTCAAAATGCAGAAGATGTGGAGGAAATAAAAACAAACTCAGTAAATCCTATTGAGTTCCAGTATAAAGATGAGCTTGTAAGATCAACAGTAAAAAGGCTAGAGGAAAAACAAGATGTATTGTCAAAAGACATAAACGAAATAAAAGAAAATTTACAAAAGATAGATGATAGATTATATCAATTAAGCAGAAAACAGTAATGAAAAAAACAATACTTATAATATCAATACTAATTAGTGGCTATTCTTATAGTCAAGATTTTAAGAATGATATTAGTGTAGTGCAGTTCTCTGCTTCATTTGTAAAGAGTGCTGAGATGCCATTAAAACCATTTAATGATTATAACATACACTCTTTTTATATAGAAAAAAATGGGGATATTTTTAAAAAAGAAAGAATTAAATATCTACCAACTATTATTTTATATCACAATGGAGATGAAGTGATAAGGATAGAATCAGGATTAGATTTAAAGCTGCCTGAAAATTGTGATAAAGAGATAAATAGACATATAGAGGAATTATTAAAAGACAAATTTTAACAATGAAAAAACAAACACAAAAAAAATGCGAGTGTAATTGCACTTGTAAAAGAACAGGACAAGTATGGAAATGGGTAAAAGAAAAGTTATCATCTTTTTGGGCATCATTATCTCAATGGTGGTAACAAGTATGAAAGCACAAGATATAGATAAAAAGGCTCATTATTTTGCAGGAGGTTTTGTAGGTGCAATAACTTATAATTTTGTATATGAAGAAACACAGGACAGAAACAAAGCTCTATTATCATCTATTGCAAGTGCTTTATTAGTAGGAACAATAAAAGAAATAGCAGACAGTCAAGAACAGAACAACTATTTTGATGGCAAAGATTTATTAGCCACAGGTCTTGGAGGTCTGTCTATAGGTTTAACATTTGATTTAATTAACAAGAAAAATGAAAAAAGGTTTTATTATTATCTTATTGCTAATAAGTAATTTAGCACAAGGACAATTCTTTAAAGACATAGTAAAGTATTCAACTTTATACACCTCTTATACAGAATCAAGTCCATTATGGCAGCCTCAACAATACTTTGTAACACAAGCAGGGGAGGTTCAAGACATTACTCCACTACAAACTAACGATTATATGATGAGTTTTGGATGGAGGAGAATAGCAAGGTTTGATTACGAAAACAAAGCTAAAAAGTTTTATGATGGGTCAGAACAAAACGCTTCGTTACAATCTAACTCAGGATCAATAAAGGGATTAGAGTATTTATTCCAGTATTCACAAGGTAAACAACAAGGTCGAGAGTTTACAAGTCAAAGATATTTTGTTAGATATTTAGCTAAGTATTGGAGTGCTAAAGTAGAGATGCAGCAAAATGGTTTAATCAATTTAGATTATAAAGCTGCTGATATTAGAGGGAGGATTCCAATAGGAAAAAAGTTTAGTGTTTCTATAGGCTCAGTAGTTAGAACTCATAAGCCTTATGGCTACTCTCCTATTGAAGAATATCTATCTCCTCAAGATGTAAACTGGTGGGATTTAGCCTATGAGTATGGATTCCAAGATATAGGATATGGTATAGATTATGACCTAGATGGTCAATGGGATGAGTTTGACTGGTATTGGTTAAATGAAGATGGGGAAAGAGTAGCAGATACAGACTTAGATTTTAGAAGAAATGATTATCAAGATATAGTAAACGACTATAATAAAAAAGAAATAGATGCAATAGGAATATTAGGAACACTCTCAGGGGTTGTAGGTTTGGATTTCTACCACTATGGAAATAAAGGTAAATGGTGGTTGCATAGTTGGGGTAATGTTTATCCAATTCATAAACATATATATGGAGATGAGAATTTTAGCTATGAAGAATATCTAGGAAAAAATGACTGGATGGATTATAATTATGGTGTTATGTTTGGGTGGAACATCACAAAGAAATTTGGTGTATTTACTGAATATGAAAAAACTAAATTTTGGGATAAGAGTTTAATGTATTTAAAAGCAGGTTTAAATTGGCAACTATAACATTTGATAAGGTAAAAGAAGAACTGGAGAGATATGCTAAATATGTAATACAGCAATCTCGGAGCAACCTTAGTAGAGATAGGGGGGATAGTAAATACCCTAATAGAAACAACACAGGAGCTTTATATAAGTCTTTATCCTATAAGCCTGAAATAGAAAAAGGAGCAATGCTTGTTCAGTTTTTTATGGAGGACTATGGAGAGTTTGTAGATGAGGGAGTTAAAGGAGCTAATCCAAATAAATTGCCTAAAGGATCAAAATGGTCTGGAATACAAAAAGCTCCTACAAGTCCTTATAGATTTGGTTCTGGTTCTGGTAAAAAAGGAGGATTAAGAGCAGCAATAAATAAATGGACTGTGCAAAAAGGATTAAAAGGTGTAAGAGATAAAAAGACAGGTAAATTTTTACCTAGAAAATCTATGCAGTATTTAATAACTAGAAGTATTTTTTTATCAGGATTAAGAGCTACTATGTTTTTTTCAAAGCCTTTTAATCAAGGACAGAAAAAATACCTAGATGCCTTTACAGATGCCTTTGTATTAGATATAGAAAAAGGAATAATATTAGGAACAAATAAATAAGAAATGGCTACAATACCTTTAAGAAGTCCAAGATACGAAACACTAACAACTCCATCAGGAGCTTTATCAGCTAAACTTGAATTAAGTATAGGGGGTAGTTTAAAATATACTATAGTTAAAGACTGTACAGCAGGTGCAGATGTGGTTTTTGAAATAGCTGAATTATGCAGAGATTATTTAACTCCAACAGTAGTTTTAAGTCCTCCAGATTATCCTGAAAGTAATCATATTGATATTTCAAGAGCCATAACTTTTTATGATGCTGTAAATGCAGGGGGTAGTATTGTTCAATATGGTGGTGCAAACACAAATACAGTAACTCATATTGGATTAGATGGTTATGGTACATTTATGGATGGGTACAATCCAACAATAGCAACTAGAAAAGTTTTATTTACTCCTAACTATTCAACAAGTCCAGATACCTACGAGCTGTTTGTTCCAACAGGCGCAGATGGTGCATTTCAATATACTGATTCAGGTGGAGATTTAAAAACTCAAGATTTTTCAGGTGGAGATACAAGTGATACAGTCGAAACAACTACTGTGACTTTTAAAAGAATAGATTGCACTAAATATGGAGATGGTAGAAAAATAGTATTTGTTAATAAATGGGGAGCTATACAAGAGCTATGGTTTTTCTTAAAAAGAGTAGAAACGACAAATACAAAAAGTGAAACATATCAAAGAAATTTAACTGATTTTTCAACAGCAGGAAGTCCTACTTATGATACTAAAAAACACGCTGTAACTACTTTTAATAAACAAGCAAAGAACTCTATTAGTTTAAGCTCTGGGTATTATCCTGAATACACTAATGCTTGGTTTGAAGAACTATTATTATCTGAATATGTTTGGATGGTTAGACCAACTTCTAATGATCCTGCTACAAATGAAATAGTACCAGTCAATGTCAAAACAAGTAATATGGTTCACAAGACTTCCTTAAATGATAGACTTATAGAATACACAATACAATTTGAAGAATCATTTGACTATATAAACAATGTTAGATAATGCAAAAATTACAGCTTTATATAAGTGGAACGAGAGTAGATTTATTCAAAGATGAGAGTGTATCTATAACTCAATCAATACAAAATGTAAGAGATATATCTAAAATCTTTACAGAATTTACTCAGTCCTTTACAGTACCTGCCTCTAAAACAAACAATGTTTTATTTAGACATTACTATAATTTTGATATAACTGTCAATTCTTTTGATGCTAGAAATAAGGTAAGTTCTGAAATTCAATTAAATTATATTCCATTTAAAACAGGATATATAAAATTGGAGGGTGTAGAGATGAAAAAGAATAAGGCTTATGCCTATAAAATAACTTTCTTTGGTAATACTGTAAATTTAAAAGATGTTTTAGGAGAGGATGAGTTAAGTGCCTTAACCTCTTTAAACAGTAATAACCTGCCTTATAATTTTTCTAATATCAGAAACGAATTAACTTCTACTATGGGGAATATTATAGTACCATTAATTACACACACTAGACAACTTTATTATGATAGTACACCTGCAAATTATGCTAATGGAAATCTATACTGGGTAGATGCTTCAAGTGTTAATGGTGTTTATTGGAGTGATTTAAAGTATGCTATTAGATTAGATGCAATTTTAAGAGCAATAGAAAGTGAGTATAATTTAACTTTCTCAAATAATTTCTTTGTTTCAAGTAATACAACTTGGTACAATTTATATCTATGGTTACATAGAAAAAAAGGAGATGTAGAACCTGCTCAACAGGTATCTATGCAATTCCAACAATTAACAGGATTCTCAGCATATAATACAGCTAGTCCACAAACAAGCACTTCAGCAGGAGGCATAAACATACCTGTTCCTCTTGTAACCTATCCAAGTTCTATAACAGGATTTAGTTTATCTTTTATTGCTGCAACTGCTAATACTGATTATACAATTAGAGTTTTTAGAAATGGATCACAAGTTTACCAAAAACAAAATGTTCAAAATACTCAAATAATTACTGAATCAGATTTTACAATGCAAAGTGGAACTTATACAGTATCGGTAGGATCAACAAGTACAGTAACATTTAATTCAGGGGATATTAGATGGCAAATATCTGGAGAGCTTGGAGGGGAAACTATTGCAGGAAGTTGGACTGATGAATGGAGGTCTAATAGTTCTTTAAGCACCTCCACTACTTTTGATTTTGTAATATCAGAACAAATACCTAAAATGAAAATTATAGACTTTCTCTCATCTATATTTAAGATGTTTAATTTAACTGCTTATGTTAATGAGGTAGGAACTATAGTTGTTCAAAAATTAGATGATTATTATAATGAGGGTAAAGGCTCAGCAGTAGGTACTACAGCTTGGGATATAAACGACTATGTAGATGTGGAAAAAAGTGCAGTAGATATTGCCTTACCATTTAAAGAAATTAAATTTAAGTATAAAGGATTAGGAAGTTATTTAGCTAAACAATATGAACAACTAGAAAACTCAGGATGGGGTTCTTTAAACTATTCAGATGGCTCAGATTTTTCTGCTCCTCAAAATGATTATACTATAGAAGTGCCTTTTGAACATATACAATATCAAAGATTAGTAAATCAAACAGGAAGTGCAAATACAGATATACAATGGGGGTGGATGGTAGATGATAATAAAGCCTCTTATTATGGAGACCCTGTGATATTTTATGCTCTTTATCAAACAAGTGCTACTTCTATAAGTGTAAAAAGTGATACAACTACTTATGAAACAACTGCTTATGTGATACCCTCTAATAGTAAGGCTTTAGCATCAGGCACTAGCACAGAAAATATAAATTTTAATGCTGAAATAAACGAATATACAGGAGGTTCTACATTTACAGGCTCTTTATTTGAGAATAATTATAAGACTTATATACAAAATGTCTTTAATAGTAAACAAAGATTAACAAAGGTAAAGGCTTATTTGCCATTAAAAATGATATATAATTTAAAATTAAACGATAAAATTTCGTTAAATAACTATACATATAGAATTAATAGTATAACAACTAACCTAATAACAGGAGAAAGTAGTTTAGAATTATTAAATGTAACATAATGATAAAAAATATAATAGACTTATTACAAGTAACAAAAGGAGAAACAGAAAATATTAGGATAGCTCAAGGAAAATTTAAACTTGCTGAGAGTTTTAAAGAAATGGTTAAACAAATTAAACAAAATAATTATGCCAAAAAAAGTAGTAGTTGATTTTGAGTTAAAATACAAAGAAGCAGCAAAAAATCTTGATGATTTCCAAAAAGAGTATTCTAAACTTGAAAAGCAAGTTGTAGATGCTAATAAAAAAACTGCTGAATCGGTTAAAGATGTAGGAAAATCAGCAGAACAATCTTCAGGTAAACTTAAAAAAGTAGGATCAGCTATAGGAGGTTTAGCTAAATTTACAGGTGTTTTATTTATTGTACAAAAAGCCTTTGAGTTTATATCAGAAGCAGTAAGCAATAACCAGACTGTTATGGATAGTTTAAGGGTAGGTTTTGAAACTGCACAAATTATATTCAATCAAGTAGCAGATGCTATATTTAGTAACTCAGAAAACTTTGATGCTCTAGGTAGAATAATGAGTAATGTACTTACTATAGCATTAACACCATTTAAACTGGCTTTTAATGGAATTAAAGCAGCAGTTCTCGGAGCGCAGTTAGCTTGGGAATCATCATTTTTTGGTGGAGGAGATGAAGATAAAATAGCAAGTCTTAAACAACAGTTAGCCGAAATAAAAGATGATGTAGTAGAAATAGGTACTGATGCTGTAGAAGCAGCAGGGGGTATTGTAAATGATTTTGGCGAAGCAATATCAGAAGTTGGAAATATAGCAACCATAACAACAAATGCTCTTACTGAAGAAAACATAAAAGCTGCTAAAGCTACAGCAGAGAATAATATAGCTTTAAAGAAAAGTGCTGATTTAGCAAGGGTAGCTAATCAAGGTCTTATAGAAGATTACGACAGACAAGCAGAACAACAAAGACAAATAAGAGACAATGATCTTAATAGTATTCAAGATAGAATTACTGCTAATGAAACTTTAAAAGCCAAACTAACCGAACAAAAAGAGTTAATGTTAGAAAATGCTCAGGCTATTTTAGCAGCAGCAGAGGCTCAATTTAAACTAACAGGACTAGATGAGGATAATCTAGCACTACAAGAAGCTAAGAATGAATTAAAGGCAGTAGAAGCTCAAATAGAGGGCTTTATGTCAGAACAAGAATCAAATAGAGTTGCCTTATTAAAAGAAAAAATGGAACTCCAACAATCTATGGATGAGGGAGATGCTATGAGGAGACAAAGTGAAAGAGATTTTAATGCTGAAATGGAATTAAACGAAATGAAAAGGATGCAAATGATTAAAGATAATCTTGTAGCAGAGGCAGAAGCAGAAACAGAAAGATTAACTCTTAAAAGAAATTCTTATAAAGCAGGTACACAAGCCTATATAGATGCTAATAATGAATTATTAGACTATCAACAAGCAAACCAACAATCTCAAGATAAAATAGATACTGAAATAGCTCATAAGAAACAAGACTTAATGACTAATGCTTTGGGTAATATGGCTACAATAGTAGGTAAAAACTCTAAATTTGGAAAAGCAATAGCTTTAGTTCAAGCAATTAGAGATACATTTGCAGGAGCAAACAAGGCTTTAGCATCAGCACCTCCTCCATTTAACTTTATTCAGGCAGCAGCAGTTATAGCAGGGGGTATTGCGAATGTTAAAAACATAACCAAATCAAAAGAACCAACAGCACCAAGTTTTGCTAAAGGAGGAACAGGTGGAGAACAGGCAGTTGCTATACCATCAGCACCTCCTCCAGTAATTCCAGACATTAATACTGTGGCTAGTAGTGGCTTCAACCAATTAGCAGATGCTATAGGAGGTCAATCACAACAACCAGTACAGGCTTATGTAGTTTCTAATGATGTTACAACAGCACAAAGCCTAGAAAGAAATATAGTTGATGGTGCTGCAATAGGATAAATACAAAATCAATCAAAAAAATCGTTATAGAAATATGAGAATTATAGAATTAATCTTAGATGAAGCTCAAAGTATGATGGGCATAGAGGCAATTTCAATAGTAGAAAACCCTGCAATAGAAGAAAATTTTTTAGCATTAAAGTCTGATGAGATAAAACTTGCAGAAGTTAATAAAGAAAAAAAGATATTAATGGGTGCATTACTTATTCCTAATAAGCCTATATACAGAAAGTCTGGAGAAGATGAATATTATATTTACTTCTCAAAAGATACAGTAGAAAAAGCCTCACAGCTTTACCTTAAAAATGGTAATCAAAATAATTCAACTCTTGAGCATAAGCACGAACTAAATGGCTTAACTCTTGTAGAGAGTTGGATAGTGGAGGATGAGAAGTTTGATAAATCCAGAAAATATGGATTAAATGTACCTGTAGGCACTTGGATGGGTGCAGTTAAGGTAAACAATGATGATGTTTGGAATGAATATGTTAAGACTGGAAAAGTAAAAGGCTTCTCAATAGAGGGGTACTTTGCAGACAAGATGGAAAGACCTAAAGATAATACTACTGGATTAAGTGAACAAAAAGCTGATCTATTACTTAGTGAAATAACAAGTATTGTAAAAGGAGAAAAAGTAGAGTTAAATAGTGTTAAGGATATTTCAAAATACGAGACTAAGTTAAAAGAAATACAAAAAGGTATTAGAGAATACGAACAATTTAAACAATCAACTAAACCTGAAATATTAAAAATTGTAAAATGGTTAAACCAATTAAAAGCAGCTATTTTGCAAATAGGTTTATCTTATAAAGATGTGAAAGGTTTAAATGAAGTAAACGACCTTTATTGGAAAGTAAACGCTGAAGCAAAATCAAGTAAAATAATATAAAATGATAAATAAAAACGAACTCCAAAAAGTATTTGATAGACTATCTGATGAAAAGGTAGAACTAGAAAGAGTAGAACTAGCAAGAAAACCTAAATCTATTTTAAAAGATGCAATAGACTTAGATAAAAGACTGCTAAAAAGTTCTTCAGTTATGGATAGAAAATATTTAGATTATGTTAAAGTACATCAAAAATGGGATAATGAATTAAAACAATACAAGCAAGATGTAGGAAAATTAATAAATGATAGTGCAGAAGTTTCAAAAGCTCTAATAGATTTAGGTTTAAGACCAAATGATGTACCAGAAGTTTTAGAAGCTAATAAAAGGAACGCAAAGGTAAGTCAAATAATAGATGACTATAAAAAATTATATCCTAAAATAAATTAATTTAAAATGATAAATAAAAACGAAATCCAAAAAATATTTAATAAGCTCCCTGAAGATAAGGTAGAACTAGAAAAAATAGAATTAGGTTTAGTTGATGATGCTTTAAAGTGGATTAAAGGTGTAAAAATCTTTGGAAAAAACATAGACATTGATGAAGATGAGCTTAATAAAGTAAAATTATCTATAAAAATGGATATTGAATCTATACAAGAGGATTTAAATGCTTTAAAAAAAGGTATTAAGGCAGTAGAAGCAGCAGCAAAAGATTTAGGAGTTAGTCCTAACGACATACCTAAATATAAAGAAGCATTAAGTGCTGTTCAATATGGAGAAAAACAAATTCAAAAGGGTAAAAAACTATTAAAATAAAATGAGAAGTCAAAAAGTATTTATCCCAAGTATAGCAAGTCCAAAAGGAAATTCAAGAGCTTGTTATTGTAAAGACAGAAACACTTACTCTAGGGAGTGCTGCGATGGCTCATTATGGGCGCAAGGCATAGGGGTAATTAGTAGAACTGCATCTTGAAAATGCAAAATTAAAATTAATAATCGTTATAAGTATAATTATGAAAAGTAGTGAAATGATAAACAAAATTCGTACACTCCTTGACCTTGAAGTAAAACTTGAGGAGAGGAAGTTAGAGAATGGTACTGTTGTAGAAGCAGATTCATTTGAAAAAGGCAGAGATATTTTTATCAAAACAGATGATGAAAAGGTCGCAATGCCAGTTGGCGAGTATATCCTAGAATCAGGCGAGTTAATCGTTGTTGAGGAGGAGGGTGTAATTGCTGATGTAAGAGAAGTATCTGATGAAGTTCCTCAAAAAGAGGAAGAAACATCGGATTTAGAAGAAAGTCCTGCTGAGAAAGCTGACTGGGCTAAGTCTTACGAAGAATTAAAAGATAGAGTTGATAATTTAGAAGATGCTATTGCTGATCTTAAAGGGGATAAAGAACCTAAATCAGAAGAAGTAGTAGAAGCTGAAGAAGAAACTCCAGATGTAAATAGACAACCTAAGTCTAGGACTATAAAAGAAGAATTTTCTGATGAAGTGTCAGAAGAAAAATTAAAAGAAGAATTATCTGAACCTGCTGTTGAGCCTATTAAACATAGTCCTGAAGCTAAAGTAGAAGTAGATATGTTTTCCTTTTCACAAAAAAGAAAATCTACCACTATGGATAGGATTCTTGATAAAATAATTAATAATTAATAAATAAATAAAAAATGGCTTTAAGTATAACTTCAACTTATGCAGGGCAGTTTGCAGGAAAATATATAGCAGCAGCTCTACTTTCTTCAAACACTATCGAAAAAGGTGGTATTGAAGTAAAACCGAATATCGCTTATAAAGAAGTGATTAAAAAAGTTGCGACAGCATCTTTAATTCAAAATTCAGCTTGTGATTTTACTAATGCAGGAGATGTAACTCTTACAGAAAGAATCATACAGCCTGAGCAGTTTATGGTAAATTTGGAACTTTGTAAAACTCCATTTATTTCAGACTGGGAATCAGCACAAATGGGATATTCTTCTTTCAAAAAGATGCCTCCTAAATTTAGTGATTTCTTAATTGCTCAAGTTGGTGCAGAAATAGCTCAAAAAAATGAGCAAAATATTTGGAATGGTGTTAATGCAACAGCAGGACAATATGATGGTCTAGTAACTCTAGCAAAAGCAGATGCTGATGTTTCTGATATTACAGGAACAACTGTAACTCACGCTAATGTAGTAGCTGAAATGGCTAAAGTAGTAGATGCTTGTCCATCAGCTCTTTATGGAAAAGAAGATTTAAACCTTTATGTATCTCAAAATGTAGCTAAGGCTTATGTTAGAGCTATGGGTGGTTACTCTATTGGAGTAGGTGCTAATGGTGTAGATAACAAAGGACAAATGTGGTATTCTGGTCAAGACCTTTCGGTAGATGGAGTAAACATTTTCCTTGCTAATGGTCTTAATGACAACCAAATGGTATTAGCTCAAAAATCTAATCTATATTTTGGAACTGGTATCTTAAATGATATGAATTTAGTAAAAGTTTTAGATATGGCAGACCTTGATGGTTCTGACAATGTGAGATTTATCGCTAGATTTAGTGCTTCAGTTCAATATGGATATGGAAGTGAAATAGTACTTTACGATCCAACAGTATAATAATTATATAAAAGGGTAGCATAATACCTACCCTTTTTTAACCTTTAAAAAAATAAAACTATGGCTTGTGCTTTAACAACAGGAAGAAAATTACCTTGTAAGACTGGTTTTGGTGGTGTTAAAAAGGTGTACTTTTGTGATTATGGAACTTTAGGAGCAGTAACTGTAGATGCTGATGGCACTATATCTGCTATTGCAGGTTCTGAAGCGTGGTTTGAATTTGATGTAAAAGGGAACTCATCTCTTGAAACATCAATAACAAGTTCTCGTGAAAATGGTACGACTTTTTATACACAAACACTTAATCTTACTTTACCATATTTAGATAACGCTACTCAACAAGAATTACAACTTCTTGCTGTTAGCAGACCTCATTTAGTGGTAGAAGATTATTTAGGAAACCAACTCTTATGTGGCTTAGAAAATGGAGTTGAGTGTACTGGTGGAACAATAGTAACTGGTGCAGCAGCAGGGGATTTATATGGCTTTACGATGACTTTTGAGGGTCAGGAAGAAAAAGCTCCTGCATTTATAGATTCAGGTGTTATTACATCTGCTATCTCAGCAACTCAAATCACACCTAACTAATCAATTCTAAATATTAGTATAATCAAAGCACTCTTTAAGGGTGCTTTTTTTATTTTACAAATTGACTTATTTTATTCGTTATATACATAATGATAGTAGTAACGACCACAGCATTACAAGAGTTAAAAATAATTCCTAGATATTTTCTAGGGGAATTTAATATTGATGTAAGAGATACAAGTCTTAATAAGACATTTAGTTATTTTGAACAAACAACCACAACAAGTGGTAATTATTTAACATTTTCAAACTCTTATGTAGATGGAAGTGGTAACTCAATATTTAAAGAAGCTAGATTTTATGATATAGATTTATATGCTGATTTTAACTATTGGAATATGAATTTAAGCCTCTGGGAATTATACGATGAAGTATGGGAAACAGATTCAGACCAAAAAGAAAGAATTTATAAAGATAGGATATTCTGCACAGATCAGGATATAGACCAAAAGAATGATAATGACCATTATAATATAAACAAGGGTCAATTTACTACTAATAATTCATTTGATAATGAGTATATTGTAATATGAAAAATAGAAAAAGAAATAATTTAGGACAATTTACAAAAAGTGCAAAATCAGAAATTAGTTTTGTTGATTTAAGCAGCTACACTACTCCAGAAATAAAAGAAGAAGCCAATAGAGACTGGGTTTCATTTGGAGAAGATAACAACTACTTTCAATTTCTTATTGATCGTTATAATGGTAGTCCTACCAACAATGCTGCTATCAATGGCATAGCTCAACAAATTTATGGAAAAGGTTTAAATGCTACTAATGCAAATAAAAAGCCTCAAGAGTACGCTAAGATGATGTCTATGTTTAAAAAAGAGACTGTTAGAAAGCTCTGTTATGATCTTAAACTATTTGGTCAATGTGCTATGCAGGTTATTTATTCAAAAGACAGAAAGTCTATAGCAAAAGTAGAGCATTTTCCAGTAGAAACTTTAAGAGCTGAAAAATGTAACGAAAAAGGAGAGATAGAAGCATACTATTATTTTAAAGACTGGGCAGAAATTAAGCCTAACGAACAACCTAAAAGAATAGCAGCTTATGGATATAGTAAAGACCCTATAGAAATATACATTGTTAGACCTTACAAAGCAGGTTTATATTATTATTGTACTCCAGACTATAATGGATGTATTCAATACTGTGAACTTGAGGAGGAGATAAGTAATTACCATATTAACAATATACAGCAAGGTCTTAGTCCAACAATGTTAATCTCGATGCACAATGGAGTACCTAATCAAGAAGAAAGAAGATTATTAGAAAGTAAAATTGCTCAAAAGTTTAGTGGATCAAGTAATGCAGGTAAATTTATTCTTAGTTTTTCAGATTCAAAAGAACAAGAGCCATCACTTACTCCAGTTCAATTATCAGATGCACACCAACAGTATCAATTTTTAAGTGATGAGAGTAGTAAAAAAATAATGATAGGACACAGAATAGTTAGTCCTTTCCTTTTAGGTATTAGAGATGCAGGAGGCTTTGGATCAAATGCAGATGAAATTAAAACAGCTTCTTTGCTTATGGATAACACTACTATTAGACCATTTCAGGAGCTTTTAATAGACTGTTTTGATACTTTACTAGCTTTTAATGGTATAGCACTAAATCTTTATTTTGTTACCTTACAGCCTCTTGAATTTACTGAAGTAGATACTGACCTACAAGACAAAGAAGATATAGAAGAAGAAACTGGAATCCAGATGAGTAAAGATGTTCCAGAATTAGATAACCAAATGGGGTCAGACCTAGCTGATGAATTAAATAAACTAGGAGAAGATGAGGAGGAACTTTTAAAAAACTATGAAGTAGTAGATGATAGAGAGGTAAATTATGAATTTGATGATGAATTAGATGAGGTAATACAAGAGCTAAACACAGAAAAAAAATCGTTATTATCTAGGTTCTATGAATTTGTAAGCACAGGATCGGCTAAACCTCATAAAAAAAGCGACCAAGATGGAACTTCTAAACAATCAGTTGCTAAACTTCAAAAGTTTTTAGTTAGATATTATTATAATCCTCCAAAAGTAACCACTAAAAAAGGTAAAAATGTAAGTAGAGAGTTTTGTAAGAAAATGGTAAGTGCAAAAAAAGTATATAGAAAAGAAGATATATTGTCTTTAACAACCAAAGTGGTAAATGCAGGTTTTGGAAAAGGAGGATCAAATACTTACTCAATTTGGTTATACAAAGGAGGAGCTAGATGTTACCACAGGTGGTATAGAAAAACATATCTAAAAAAATGGACTAATAAAGGTATGGGAAAAGAAATAACTTCAGGAGAAGCAAAAAGTTTAGGATTTAAGTTTCCTAGAAATGCACAAAAAGTTCCTGTAGCACCTAAAGATATGAGATATAAAGGTTACACAAAAGCCTATTGGGATAAAATGGGGTTTGGAAAAAAGAAAAATAAATAAAATATGGCAACAGCGTTATTTATAAATAGAACAGACTTAGTAAGAAATTCAATTTTGGATGGAAACATTGATACAGATAAATTTATACAATTTATTAAACTGGCTCAAGAAATACATATACAAAATTATCTAGGAACTGAGTTATATAATGAGATAGGAGGAATGATTAGTGATGGTAGTATAGATGACAATGCTAATGCTAAATTTAAAACATTGCTTAACGACTATATAGCCCCCTTACTAATCTGGTTCGCCCAAGTGGATTATATTCCTTTTGCAGCCTATCAGATCAGAAATGGAGGAGTATTTAAACACTCTACTGAGACAAGTGAGACAGTCTCAAAAAATGAAGTAGATTATTTAGTAGAAAAGGCTAGAACAAACGCTGAATGGTATGCAAGGAGATTTATTTCTTATATGGATTTTAACCAAAGTGATTTTCCTAAATATACTAGCAACAGTAATGATGATATATTTCCATCAAACGATGCAACCTTTAATGGATGGGTATTATGAGATATAAACCAAAAAAAAATAACATAGAAAAACTAAAAACTTTTTTAAAAATTAAAAAGAATAAACAAAAGATAAATTATGGCAAGTCTATATAACAATAAAATCAGTACAACTTATGTCGGTCTTATAAAGACTATTGACAATGCAGTTATTTCAGCTTCATTAAGAGAGCTTACTGATGGCTCTGGAAATGCAACAGGTTTGCACTTGAATAATGCAGGAGATTTTAAAGTAACTTCTATTTTAGAATTTGGATCATTAAAAGATACTGGAGAAAATATAACAATCACAAAGTTTGTAGATGAAGCCGATGGTATTGCCTCAAATGATAACGATACTTCTATTCCAACAAGTGCAGCAGTAGTTGATTATGTAGCCTCCAGAATAACTTTAGAGGACTTAGATTTTAGTGGAGATTCAGGAACAGGATCAGTAGATTTAGATAGCCAAGTATTTGCAATAGTAGGAACAGCAAACGAAATAGAAACATCAGGAGGTAGCCAACAACTTCAAATAGGTTTGCCAGACAATGTTATAATAACAGGTAATTTACAAGTTAATGGTCTTTTAAAAGGCAACAATAACATAGTAATTAAAGATACATCAGATAGAACAATGGCTGCTTTTTATGGTGGTGGTAAAACTGAATTGTATTTTAATGATAGTAAGAAATTTGAAACAACAGGAGATGGTGCAACAGTTACAGGGGGACTAACAGCAACAGGTGGTTCAGTATTTACAAGTGCTACATTTAGTAGTGATGTAGATTGGGCAGATAGTGCTAAAGCAAGATTTGGAAATGCAAATGACTTAAATATTTATCACGATTCAAATAATAGTATTATATCAAATGGAACAGGAGATTTATATATACAAAATACTGCTGATGACAAAGATATAATATTCAGGTCTGATGATGGCTCAGGGGGTTATGGAAGTTATATAACTTTAGATGGTAGTGCAACTACAACAGTATTTAGCAAAAATACAAGACACGATAATTCAGTTTTATTACAAGTTGGAAGTGCAAATGATGCAGCATTTTATCATAATGGAACAGACACTTTGTTGACTAATGAAACAGGTGATTTAAAAATTAGACAATTTGCAGATAACAAAGATATAATCTTTGATTGTGATGATGGAAGTGGTGGAGTTACTGCTTATTTAACCTTAGATGGTAGTCAAGTCAATATGAATTCACAAGTTGATTTCAGAATATATGACAACAAAAAATTACAATTAGGTAATGGTGCAGATTTGGAAATATATCACGATGGCAGTAACTCATATATAACAAATACAGGAACAGGCAATTTATATATTCAGGACACAAATGGAAATGTATCAATACAAGCAAAAACTGGTAAAAATAGTATTTATGCTCAAGCAGATGGCTCAGTAGATTTGTATTATGATGATGGTAAAAAATTTGAAACTAGAAGTGGTGGTGTTACAGTAACTGGAACAGTAATATCCGATGGTTTAGATTTAGGAGATAGCGAAAAAATTAGATTAGGAGATTCACAGGATTTAGAAATTTATCACGATTCCTTTTCAGATTCTTATATTAAAGATACAGGAACAGGGTCATTAATATTAACAACAAAAAGCTTTAGATTATATAACGCAGCACAAAATGAATTAATGATAGCAGCAACAGAAGATGGTGCTGTTGACTTGTATTACGATAATACAAAGAAATTTGAAACTACTTCGGCAGGAGCAACTATAACAGGTGTTTTAAGCACAAATAGTGGTAGTGGAACAGCTTCTTTGGGAAGCCATTTAGACTTAGGAGATAATCAGAAAGCAAGATTTGGGGCTTCTGATGACCTACAAATATATCACGATGGCTCACATAGTTATATTAAAGCAGATAATACTGGAGATTTATATATACAAAGTTTTAGTGATGATTTAGTATTACAGGGTGCTGATGATGTATTTATTTACACGCAAGGGGGAGAAGATGCTATTATAGCAAGAGGAGATGGTGGAGTACAACTATTTTATAATACAGTTAAGAAACTAGAAACAAAAAATGGTGGTGTAGATGTTTTAGGAACTTTAGATGCAACAGGAAATATATCAGTTTCAAATGCTTCTCCAACTTTAACTTTAACAGATACAGATAATTCAAATGATATAACTTTTAATTCAGTTGGTGGTGCTTTAGTTTTAAATTCTACATCTGACCAAGTTTTTCAAATTGGTGGCGTAGAAAAATTTAGAGTAGGAAGTACAACTGCTACACTTGCAGGAAGTTTAACAATAGCACAAGATTTAACAGTCAATGGTACAACTACAACTGTAAATACAGAAACACTTGCAGTTGAAGACCCTTTAATCTCAATGGCTAAAGATAATTCAGCTAATTCAGTTGATATTGGTTTTTATGGTAGGTATAATGATGGCTCAAATAGATATTTAGGTTTATTTTCTGATGCTTCAGATTCTAATAAATTTACTTTATTTAAAGGTACAACAACAGAGCCAACAACAACAGTAGATACAACTGCAACAGGATATGCAAGAGCTGATTTAAATGTAGCAAATCTTAATGCAA
>TARA_R100001463_G_scaffold38759_3_pt1 | contig 29127 bp, 32 predicted proteins | sample TARA_R100001463 | Tara Oceans TARA_R100001463 (sample SAMEA2622242) | marine metagenome | biome: marine biome (ENVO:00000447); feature: deep chlorophyll maximum layer (ENVO:xxxxxxxx); material: "saline water (ENVO:00002010), including plankton (ENVO:xxxxxxxx)" | depth 40 m
AAAGAAAAAGAAATTTTGGTACTGGGTAATCTTATATCGCTAACAGCACTTTGTGATAGCCAGAGCTTCTAAAAACCAAACGCAACGGATATGGATTAATAATTATTATAGGAAACAAAGTGGTGGGGGGCCATAGGGGTGGGTCGGTCAGTCCCTGTGCATAATGCGCACCGACTGGTCAGTCTTCTCACGCCAATTCCTTCGCACAAGAAGAAAACTAGTCCTGACCTGCTGTTTCTTCTGCTCCAGTCCTGCAGTTATGTGGGGGGATCTGCGCAGGTAACCGTACAACTGGAGAGAGCTGAACCCGATCTGGTCTGGCCAAAACCATGCTACAACAAAGTTGTAGTCAAAAGTACCTGAAGAATGAAGGTACTTTTGCCTTCCCAACAACGAAAGGAGATTCGGCGATGAACGAATCACTGCTAATCACACTCAAAACAATATGCAAGGAAATCCCACCTTGTTGGAAAGAATGGAAAGCTGGCTGGAAAGCCGATGCTTGGATTGACCTACGGTCTGAGGTCCACTACAACTTCTACCACTGGTGGTTATCAAAGCGAACCACTTCTCGGTTTGCTTGGTTCTTTAATGCGCTGTCCAGAGAAGATCTCTCTGGATACACGGAACCAAGTCTTGAAGACTGCGTTACAGCTCTGGAGAGCTGTATTGAAGGCCGAGAATGGAGAAATGAGATGGGATACTGATCCCTTGGAAGGTGTGCATGGTGATAATATCACTGTGCGCACCTTTTTTTGTGTCCTGTGACCTGTATGCGTAGCACCTTGTAAAGGTGGAGAAAAGGGTCGCTAACAGGACGAGAACAAAACTATGCTACTACGTTAAGTAGTAGTAAATTACCCCTTCTGTAGTTGAAGGGGATAATTTCCTCACACAACAACGACTGGGAGGTCGGCAAATGACAACACAAATTACAATCAGCAAAGCTGAAGCAAAAGCAATCCTTGGATTGGCCTCAAAAATCAGCAGGGCAGAAGGCCTGAAGGAAGATGCACCTGCGGTTAAGCCGAAGGCTTCTAAGGCCAAGAGTTCTAAGGCCAAGTCAGCTAAGAAACCACGTGTTGAGGCTAAGCCTCGTGTAGTTTCTAAGTCGGCTAAAGCCCATGCTAAGGCTATTCTTAATCGTAAGATTAATGGCCACAAAAGCGCTTCAACGTTAGCGTTGAGTCGTGGTGAGAAAGAAGTAGCCATTGAGCATCTCCAGTCTGCGCTGGACTTATGTCCTTCAGAATGGAGTAGCGTGATGGATTCTATCCACCGAAGGCTAGTTAAGCTAGCTTAAAGTTGGGGCTGATACGCTTGCATCATCATCGTGGTGTAGGCGTATCGGCTCTTCGGATTAATTTAGGTTATAGTTTATTAACTTGAATTAATGAAAGTTAATAAACATATAGATGACTGGGAGGTCAGAACATGGAAACAGTAAACCCACTAACAGGAGCGCCAGATTCATTCGGTTGGTCCGAAGAACCAGCAGTTCCTGCTGAAAATAAATTGCCTAGCTTCTACACGATCACAGATGATCCTGAGATGCGTGTTCGCTGGGCAGATTGGAAGAACCCAGCAGTTTTCTCTCCAGAGAAATACACGCTTGGCGAGTATGAGCTACTCCAAGCCATTGGCATGGACCCAAGGAGAACCTTGGACTATGACGATGCGTTTGAGATGGGCAGTATTGCCCTAAACATGGTCTTCTGTGAAGGTCAGGGAGTATGGGTAGAAGACGGCTTTCAGGTAACTGAAGAATATTGGGTTAATGAGTTCCGATACCTGTACGAAACTAGCGTGGATTCCGATTGGGAACATGACGGTTTTGAGTACGTTATATCCGAGGAAGATTTCCTCGGAGCTTAATTAGACTGGGAGGTCTACACACATGTTTACTTTCACTGTAACCCTTGGGTTAGAAGATGATTTTGGTGGCGAATACAATGGCGATTGGATTGGACGGTACGTCCAGTCTAGTGAACACGCTAGGCGCTTTTTCAGCGTATTTACCATTGCTAATGGTATGGGTATTGATACCGAAACCGACAAGCAAGAACCTGTCCTTGTGATACAAGGATCTTGTGAGTCTAGAGAGCTGTTAGACGACACACACACATACTTTCGGAGCGTTGCTGAAAGCATGCGCCAAAGAGGGTTTGGTTGGTTTGAGTCGGAGATCAATAGCTACGCTTACACGGACTACGGCCAAGAGGTTATGGAACATAACTGGGAAGCCGAGTTGATATAAACATCTTAGTGGTTTACCCCTCTTTAGTGAGGGGATAAACCTCTTAGCCAGATTGGAGAAAAAATAATGCTTAAATTTTACGAAAAAGAAACTACCTCCGAAGGAGAAGAAACAATGGTATCAAAGACCTTTGGTCCATTAAAGCAACACCCAAGCAGGGAGATCCTGCGTATGGCTCTCTGCCGAGACATTGATGGACACCTTTACGGTGTCGTCATGGTCCATTGGGGCAACATAGACCCAGAGGAGTATGTCGTTTGGGCTGTTAGGGCTGACAAAGGGCATGAAGAGGAGGGCTTTCACACGGCTCATGGCTCATACGTGGTTGGCATTAATGAAGCCAACGCTGAGTTTAATCGTAGGTCCAGCAATTGGTCTTACATAAAAGGAAGGTGGGCTTTAGATGCCTAGTGGAACTATTAACGGTGTAACCGTTGCCGTAGGACACGGCGACTTGATCGCATTTCTTCCATGTTCCCATTGTGGGAAGGAAGAAACGGTTAAGGCCAGATACGAGGACGTGCAGAGATATCTGCGTGGTGCTCTTGTGCAAGAGGTGTGGCCAGAAGCCACCCCTGCTTACAGGGAGCAGATGATAGGGTTGCGTAATGGTGGAAACCATTACCATTGCGACACCTGTTGGAGTGATCTCTTTGGAGATGACGATGACGAAGATGACAATTGGTAGACCATAGGAGGTCAAATGAAAAACACTGAAAGAAACCGTTTACGGTATCGTAAGCTAAATGCACAGTTGGCTAATGCCACCAAATTCAACAAATCAGGTGAACCTGAGAGAATGGTGGAAGCGCTTAATAGCGCATATAAGCTAGCTTCCACACCTACGGTGTGGCCACACGAACAAGAACGTGTGTTGAAGTCGGCTAAAAAGCACGGTGCTATAGTCGGAGCTTAACAGGTGGGGCCTCGTATGAGGCCCTACTACAGGGCGTACATGTATTCCCCCATGTGCGTCCTGTAGTGGGTAAACCACTGAGAACAGGAGGTCGTCATGTATATGACACTAGACATTTGGATTCCCCTAGTTTTAGGAGGGATCTCTTGCGCAATGTACATTGCGTGTATATTGCATTTCCGTGAACTTTGTGAAGTTCACGACACATATAAAGAGATGGTTGATAGGGCCGAGCAAGCTGAAGCTTTGCTTGAACACGAGGCTAGACGTGACGAGTATAATGGCTGGTCAAACAAGGAAACGTGGTCTTTAGCCCTGACCATAGACAACGACAAAGAGCTGTACGCTCATTTCATACGGCTAATCAGGGATTTCGCCACAGATTTTGAGCTGTCCTATCCCCTTAATGGGGAAGACACACGGCGTATGGGCCATTACATAAGTTACCATTGGGGTAACTTGATGGAGGAGTGGTATGAAGAAAAGGACCACATGTACCTATTTGCCAAGATGACGATCGGTTCCGACTGGCGTGTAGATTGGTTTGAAATAGGCGAATGGGCTTCAGAGAAGCTCGCCGATTTTGACCCTCACAGGGAGACAGCATGATAGATGAAAACTCTTACGAGCACCTAGAGTCCGAACACCACAGGGCTAGGACGATCTTGGATAATCATGGGTTATCTGATTGGGTTGTTTTGCCCAACGAACGAGAGCTAGTTAGGCGTATAGACCCCAAGGATTATTACGCAAATGAAGAATGTCCGAAGGACAAAGACAATGGCGATTTTATGTGCCAAGGGTGTGGTGAGTGGTTCGGCGAAACTCTTTCGTTTACAGGATATGTGTGCCACTGGTGTACAGGAGCGCTGACATAAATGGTTTACAGGGAGTTATGGACACCTATTGAAACCCTTAAGGTTGAAGGCAAGCGTTACCCTTTGGAACGTGGTCGTCTTTTCAAGGTAAAGGGAGAACGAGGGGTCTACAGGGTCATGGACATGTTTGCGCATAAGGAAGACCCTAATCGGATTGAGATTCACGCTTGGTGGCGTGATAGAGAACTGTTCACAGGCGGTAAGGCTATGTGGAGGTACGTCAGGCCTAATGACGTTAAACGAATTTTAGGCAAATTAGAAAAAGTATAATAATTATTACTGAATGTAATGAAGTAATAATTATATATAGAACTGGGAGGTTCAAATGAGTAATGAAATTGAAGTAAAGCTTGTGTTAGATCAAGCGCAATTGAATGGTCCTACTGCGTTGCAGTTAGTGGAGATGTTCAAGCAAATAGCTGGCAATGAGGCGTTTGGTAACGCTGTTGAACAGGTGTTTCACGATAGGTCCAGCTTTGTAGCTGATCTCAAAGGCATAATGAATGTGCAAGATACCGATGACCTTCGGTACGACATCATCAACAGCTACGACTTGGAAAATGCTATAGACGCACAAGTTGAAAACTGGATAGGTAACAGCGATTTGTATTATCTGCCTGACACTGTTAGCGACTTGCAGAGTTCGTTTGAAGAGTATGACTTGATGCAGATGCAAGATGACCTTAACCGTGATGAGGAAGCCATTGACAACCTCAAGAACGAGTTTCAGGAGCAAGACGGCAAATGGGATAGCTTCGTAGGCGACATTCGAGATCGTTTGGACACGATTGAAGACAAGCTAAGCATAGATACGAGCGAAGAAGGTTACCGTACAATAGACGGTCTTCAGGAACGTGTACTTGAACTTGAAAAGAATGTTGCTAACCTAATGGCGATCAACGAACGTCAAATGCACATTATCCATAACATACAAGGAGTGGAGCTAACATGAGTGGAGGATCATACATACTTACTTTCGTATTGACGGAAGAAGCACCATCAAGCAAAGCGTATGAGAACGCAGTCTCAGATTTCGTGTCACATGCAGGTGACATGATTGTTGAGATAAGCGAGGGTCCAATAGAACCCGACTTTATAGACAACGACCAGAGGAGGTCACAATTATGACATGGGCTAAAGATTTCATGTTTAGTACAGGAGATGACGACACGCCAACAGCGTCCGTCATGCTCAAAGCACAACAGGTAGGGGCAGATTTTGATGTCACCTATTTACCAGCAGGTTTCCTGAAACAGGCTGTGTCTTGGCAACAACCAGAGTTCACGGTTCCTGTCTACGACTCAGGCGAGTATGAAGGTAAACCTAAACAAATGTACATTGTCCGAGATGACACTAACGAGGTAGTGGGTCAACACTCATCTAAGTACCCGAAACGTGATGCGTATCATCACAACTTTCAGGTCTTGGAAAATGCGTTCCCTAATTCCTGTGAGAATGTCCAAATTTGGGATAATGGAGGCTTATGCCTCGTTACACAACGCATAGGTGATGAGATTGAATTACCTATGGGAGATGAAGTTGTCCAATACGTTTACAGCGTTATGTCCTTGAATGGAACCAAACGCACAATGACTATACCCAAAGCAAGCAGGGTTTCCTGCACAAATGCGCTGGGTTTAACGTTGGCTATCATCTCGTCAAAGGCTACACGTAACCATGACGCTAGGATTTCGTTCCAAGCTGAAGTGTTTGAGAAATCAGAGATTCAGTTAGATGCGTTGGTGAGAATGGCCAAAGTCTTTACTAGTAAAAACTTCACAGATCAGGAGTTCACACGCTTAGTGGACAACCTGTTAGAAGTTCCTGATAAAGATGCTAGCACTAGAGCTGTCAACACGTACCAACGTACTCGTAACAGCATGTTCACTACGTGGCGGAAAGAGTGCCAAGAGTACAACGACCAAAACATGTGGCTTGCATACAACGCAGTCCAAGGTGCGGAACAGCATCGTGTAAACGCCAACTTTAAAGCCGAGGACGACAAAGGCTATGAAGCTGGCCAAAAGAAGTCCATCTTCAACGCTCTTGAAGGTGGTACACCTCTAGCTGAATCTTGTGAGAAATATCTCCGAGCAGAGCTAGATGCGCCAGAAAAGGCGCTAGTATAGGTGGAGGTCTAGGTGGGACTGCCGTCCTTGACACGCAAGTGTAGTGAATGACCTCCCTCTCTGATGGCAGTTCCACCTCTCTAACGAGAGGGAATTATGATAATAATTAACACAGACGGTGCGTATGATGTCGTGCCGTATAACGATGGCGTTCTCGTAAGGACCCATCACACAGAGTGTCTGCGAAAAATGATGACACGTATACATGGCAAGAAATGGGTATATGCCAATCTTGCCAACCACATTAAACACACACCCAAGACAAGGTGGAAATGGCGACTGACCCTCCCTACCCACGATTGGAATGGGTATCTAGGCAAATGCACTCGTGCTATGGACTATGACTTTTTCTACGACAGAATGATCACAGAGGAAGACATAACTACCACGAAATTGCATGGAATAGCAGGTGTTTACACACACATGAAGAAAGGGTGGTCCCATGTTGAACAGGTATGAAGTGACATTCTTGTACACATACGAAGACACAGAGACAGTTGAAGTTATCGCTAACAGTGAGTGTGAAGCTCAAAGGCTAGCGGAAAGCGAACGCTCTGGGCCAGACTATGCGTGGAATCACGCATCTCTCACAATGGACGATGTATGGTCTGTTGAAGAGGTGGAATCAGACATAACCGAGGAGGTAAATGCGTAATGGAAATACAAGTAGATGTAACGCTTACATTGAGTGAGGATTTTGTTGAAAACTCTTTTTATACTGAAGATGGGTTTACACCAACAGTCAAAGACATAGTGCATAGGGCTATTGAAGACATTGATGGTTCTCATCGTTTCGGCGTAAGTTATGAAGCTAAAAATGTAACAATTAACAAATTGGAGGTAAGAGGCTAGATGGCTGAAATATTGGACCAGTTCCCTTTAAGGTTTGCAAATAGGCCTAGGGGCAAGCCCCCTAAATACCAAGAAGATTGGTTTGATGGGCGTGCAAGGAGGCTTAATTACCACGTAGATTTGAGTAGATACGCAAGTATCGCTTCTGCTCGTACTTCCCTGTATAAGCAAGCAGTTAGTCGCAACCTAAAAGCGCTAATAGCTGTAGAGGGAGATTTTTTGTATTTTCAGGTTGTGAACGAAAGTGTCACACCCTAAAGTTATACTAGTACTTAGTACATAATCACCCTTTAGGGGGTGATTATGGTACTAAGTAACTACTGGAGGTATTGTTAGCGATGAGTCTTTTTCCGATTCATATAGATGAAAAAGGACGTTACGTTCACACATGGGTTAGGCAATCGTCTGTAAAGACAGCCGACATGTGCATGGAGCGTCTAAGAAATAGCATGTTTCACTTGAGTGAAGAACCCAAGAACGATGGGGCTGAGTTAGGCACAGCGTGCCATCAAGCCGTAGAGGACTTGTTGATGTCTCGCATTGAGAAAGAAGCTGAAATGACAGAGCATGACATGTATGACGCATTTGACTACTACTGGGACGAAATGTCGGAAGAAGTAGACAACTGGTACTCGTACGGAAATGCTAAAACAGCGTGGGATAACGGACGTGGGAAGTTGGGAAACTGGTATCACAACGTTTTACCCATGATTCAAAATCCTGTGGGTGTAGAAGTGGGCTTTAACAAGTTGCTTATAGAGGACGATGAACGTGTTGTGTATTTGCGTGGAACTGTAGACCTCGTAGAGGAGGGAGTTCTTTGGGATTGGAAATTCCCTAAAGCAGATTACACACGTGACCGTTGGCAATATGACCGATGGGACGTTCAAAGCATCGCCTACACATGGGCGTTAGATGTTCCTACCTTTAGGTTTGGTGTTATGCACAATAAAGGTTGGGGAACAATGGAATTTACACGCAACGAATCACATGTAGAGTGGTTGCGTAACAAGGTCGCTAGTATCTGCCGATACGTTGAAAACCAAACAGCTCCTTGGCTGTTAGGGGACAATGGTTGGTGGTGTAGTGAAAAATGGTGTCCATCTTGGACACAATGTAAGGGTAAGAAAAGCCCAGAAAGCGAGGAATAACATGGCTTACTCCATGACTCCTTATGAAAGAGCGTCCATAGAGGCGCAAGTCTGTATAAAAGCAGGCGTTGAGATGGCCGTAGCTGAAATAAGCAACGGCGGTTCAGGTGGTGTGTCACTTGCTTTAGCAAATGCACTAGCACTTGCTGAATCACTTGGTGACTTGAAAGATGTCATCGTTGGTGAAAATGCAAGCGCACCTACTCCTGTTCCGATGACTACAGAGGCAGACATAAAGACTGCGTTCCCAACTGCGGTAACGCAAACCACTCCCTCTGGGCAAACATCACAATACATCTCCGATGAGGATTACTCATTGGTCAACAAATTATTCATGCACGAGAAGGCAAATGGCATAGCCTACGCCTCCAAGGACTCGGTATTCATGGATAACCAAGCTATTAGGAAGCTATTTGCCGAAGGCACAAGGCAATTCCCACCAGACTACTGGGCGGAATCCATGCGTGGCAGAGAAATACCTACAACTAAAACAGGCAAATGTGCTCTTGGTGATTTTAAAATCAAAAAGGGTACAAACGTAAGTGCTGATGGCACTCCCATTTTGGGGAATGGTGAAGGCAATCACCCACTTGCGAACAAATCAGGTTACTTCGGTGGCTTGGTTAACCACACGCCTTTTAGTTGGCCTGACCGTCCTGCACCTATTGACCCTAATGGGTGGTTAGCAGGAATAAGTGGCTAACAAGCGTCTGTCCATGACAGATGCAATGGATTTGCTGGGGCAGTCACAAACTGCCTCAGCAGTCCATAAAGACGTTAAAGGGGTCAGTGACTCAGACCTAAAGCGATTGTTCACACCTAAGACAGAGCAGATGAAACGTATGCGCTCTGATCTCCGTGCAGGCGGAGAGTGGCGCTTTGGTATTGAGGCCTTTGACTCAGCGACTCTAGGAGGCGCACGAGCAGGACAGCTTGTAACCCTCATAGGGAAAACGCATACAGGTAAGACTATGGTAGCCATGAATATGGTTGCGAAGAACAAGAACCACCGTACTCTATGGGTGAGTCCAGATGAGACAGAGACTATGTTCTGGGGCCGATACTCGGCCATGCAACTGCAGATTCCCCAATCTGACTGGCTATCTAGGCTGATGCGACAGGACGAGATGGCGTGGGAGCGCACATCTCAGATAGTCCAAGACCAGAAGAACCTACATTTTGAGTCCACAGGCATGTCTGTAGACGACCTAGATAAAGCTTTACGAATAGCATCAACAGAGCTGTGGGACGGTGAACGTCCACATGTTCTCGTGTATGACTACCTTGAGCTGATAAGGGGTGGCACAGGTGATGCACAAAGCGTGCAAGCCAAGATTGAATCCTTTAAACAGCTAGTTTCGGATTGGCGTATAATAGGCGTTATGTTACATCAGTCTGGTCGTGGTTCAGGTACTCGTGGAACTGCAGGAGGTATTGACTCTGGCAGATACGGTTCTACATCTGAAAGCCATTTCGTTATAGAGACATGGCGTAGATGGGACGACACTAGCCTTGACGAGGAAGATCGTGCCTACTACCAGAATGAGATAAGCGTTGGCTTATGGAAGAACAAGGCAGGTGAAGGAACCAAGGCCGAAGCGAACCTGACCATAGACCCAAGCGGACGACTGCTTGAAGCAGGCGTAACGTGGGAGCAGAGGGAGTTGGATTTAGATGAATGAACAACTAGTCCGAGATTTCATAACGCTCTTTAAAGGGTTTCCTAACGCTTACGGAACTAACGAAGGTGGGTGTAGATGGGAAAAGCCAAACTTTGAGAACCATCTCTTCGGAGATAGGGAAGATGACATGATTGGTACATACCCAATGGTTTACGATCCCTATTGCAAGATAGAGATGCAAGGACCAGAAGCCTATGACTCTGAGCGTAAATACGCAGAAATGCAACCAGATATGTGGCATTGTATTTGGGGTGCTATTGACATAGACGAAGGCGATGAATCGCTAGACTATGCCTTTAACGCCCAGACAATACTTAGAGCTTTAGAGATACCTAGTTGGGTAGAACTCTCAAGGTCTAAAGGCTGTCATGTGTGGGTATTTTGTGAGGAATGGGTTACCGCCAAGCTGATACGCAAGGTGTTAAAGGGTGTTATGCAAATAGGCAAGATACCTTACGATGCTGCGTATCCCAAGCAAGATTCTCTTGATGGGCCAGTTGGTAACTACATGAGGCTTCCTTATGGGTGTAAGCGACCTAAACAACGTCAGGAAATGATAAACCATACAGGTGAACCATACGACTTAGAGTCGTTTCTGTTTACAGCGATTGACAGAAGGGCTAGCAAAGTGGCTTTAGAGGCAGCGTCTGCGCTGTACAAAGAGCCACAGGCTGACTTGCCACCTCCACGTGAATACTCCAAAGAGCCGTTGATGACAGCAGATGGAAGTAAACTCCGTGGAGCTTCTAGACGAATGTATGAAGACGGTCCTGTTGACTATTTCCTTAACGGACAAGGCGCAGGACGTGGCCGTCACGGCTTTCTACATAGATTTGCTAGAGCAATGTGGGAGTCAAAGTACCAGAGAGGTGATATAGTTTCATGGACTGCAGATCTAGACGCTCGTCTTGGTCTATGGTTTAGTGAAGGACCTAAATTCTCTGGGAGGCGAGATGCCGAAAAGCAAATCCAAAAAATCGTTGATGACGCAGGCTCAAGAGCCTTGCGTTGAGTTCATTGTTGAGGGCCGACCCAAGCCAAAGGGTCGGCCTCGCATGACTCGTAGGGGTAGAGTGTATACACCCATAGAAACGATAGAAGCTGAAGAGCTTTATGCTGAAACAATTGCAGGTAAATACGAGCAATTTGAAGGACCTGTGACAGTAATACTTAAATTCAGCAAAGACAACACTTACGTTCAGATCTGTTCAGCAGGAGATTGGAAATCTCCCTTGCGTGGAGATCTGGACAATTATATTAAATTGGCTTTAGACGGCATACAGCGTGCAGGACTTATCAAAAACGACAAACAAGTTGTCCACGTTGATGCCATTAAGGTATGAGATGAGTTTTAAGGATAGAGATTTTGAACACAGGTTTAAGATGATGGGCGACATAGCAGAACAAGCATTTGAAACCGTATGGCACACCAACTGGGAAAGATTTGGATTAAATAGGCCTAGGTTAAAGATGAGTGCTTTGCCACCAGTAATACGGCACACGCCTGATTACCTAACATCTAACAACCTCGTAGAAGTGCAAGGTTTAGGCAAGGATCAAACGCTTAAGCTTAAGCTTGAAAAGTACGAAACGCTAGAGTGGTGGAACAAAGTTCACCCACTTTTGTTCTTCGTTTATGACTCGCATAATGATCGGGCGCATTCCCTTGAATGGAAAGCCCTTAAGAAACTGTGCAAATACGCACCAGTTCAAGAATTTCCTGAAGGGAAAAAGTACTATGCGATACATGCTGAACTAATATGGAGTAATGGCAAAGCGTGACTTTATTATTGACCCGATTGAAGCATCGTGGATATTTGATAAAGCATACAGCAAACAAAAACACAGAGTAGCCACAGCAATGGAGGCCCTTATGCTTGCCGAACCTCACAGAACGCCTGAAGTTTCTCTAGAGGAACAACACGATCTGAGGGAGATCCTTGTTAGCGCTTTAGACACACTTGATCCTATGGAGCTTTGGATCATTAACGCTTTACTGTTTGAAAAATTAAGTTTACGAGAAGTTCAACACATATTAGGAATACCAAAAACCACTCTCGCTAGAAAGCGAGACAAAATCTTAGAAAAGCTAAGAAACAAAATACGAACCATTCCACAGGTAAAGGAGTATCTAGATGGACAACAATAACGACATAATGCCTAGGTATTGGGAAGATGCAGCAGGCCTAATGGCCTTCAGGATAGACGATGCCAGAGGCAGAGGATTAAAACACCCAAATGCAGAAGAAGGATTCTTTGCATTGCTCAAAGCCATACGTGAAGAATACGACACGTGGTGCATGAAACTCTATGGGGTACTAGACGAAGACATTGACGAAACAGTAGTAGCTAATTGGTTTACTGCGTTTGCGACACTGGTTCTAGACGCAGGTGAAACACATATAGAGATCAACATTCCCGATGCGGAATCATTGTTGCCGTTGCTTGTAGCAAAACAACATGATTACGGACACATGAATATCCAAAAATTTGGGTTAGACGGCATTCTTGTGAGAATGCACGACAAAATAGCTCGCTTGGAGAACCTGACAATGCGTTCTTACGACATGGGCGATGATGAACTTTGCGAAGCAAAAGCTGACACCATCGCAGATCTAGTGGGGTATTGCATAATTGCGTGCATGTACGCCTATGAAATATGGATGCTCCCTATGCAACTTGACGACATTGACTAATGAAGCATCAGGTCCACATACATCAACAGCGCTTACGACAAGGAAAACCTGCAATCATACACAGAACCTATAAAGGGTCTGAATATCACCAAGAGTTTGAGGTCCCTAAAGGAGCTAGGGTTATACAGCCAGAGAAGCCACTTTCTTGTGGCGCTCGTGCATGGATTGAATGGGAAGATTAACTGTCTCTGCTTAAAGCTTTAGATACAGGGTTCTTAAAGAGGCAACCACCAATAAACGCTATTGCAGCGTCTCCACCAATGGTCCCTACTGCTGCAAGTACAACAACAGCGCAAACACCTACAATTGTAAGCAATTCGCTCTTTAGCTCTTTTACACTGTCCATAAATATCTCCATGTCACTGGTCCAATAACTCCATCGTTTACGATGGGGTGTTGTTTTTGAAAGCGCAATACCGCTTTCTTGGTATTTTTACCGTAAATACCATCAACGACCAGCTTAACAGGAAGTCGTGCATTTAGCTGAGTTTGAGCCATTTGCACGTATTTACCTCTAGAGCCTTTACGTAATGGTTTACGTTGTAGCTTTACGCCTATGTCCAACAAGGCTTGCCTAATACCACTGAAATCTATTTTTTTAGGATTTTCACTGGCTTCTGGCATTCCTGCTTTAATCCAACTAGCTATAGCATTAGATGGACAATAGGTCTTTGCAAAGTCTCGGTGACATTTAATCCATAAATGATCACCGTATTTTTTACGCACGCCCTCAACAGCAGTACGTATTCCTTCTTTGCCTTTCTCAGTGATCTCGTCACCTGAGCCTATATAAGACAAAGATATAGTTCTCCAATTCCAACCTCTTGTAGCTGCGCCTTGATGCCAACCACGCCCTTCAAAAATCTCTCCATTTTCTCCAATTAAGAAATTGTACCCAATTGATTTCCAACCAAGAGTTTTGGTGTGGTAGTGATCATGGCTTTTTACACGCTCGGCAGGCATTGATGAAGCACCAGTAGTGTGATGCACAACGATGCCAACAGGTTTAAAACGAAACGGAGATAGCCGTTTTCCTGATTCAATCGCTCCCCATTCTTTACGAGTAATAAATTCCATATCTATAAGTCTCCTTGTCCCTAGTTGTTGTTGTGAATAGCGTCCAGCAACTGTAAGCGGTTAGCATCAGTTGTTTTCTGCCTGTTTTCGTAATATTGCCCTGTTTGAGCTTGCTCTATTTCATAAGGGCTAAGTGTTCTTAGACCTATTCCAAAGAACCAACTCATTATATTAGAGAAATGCCTTTCTTGGTATTTCTCCTCAGTAGGAGCTATCCTACGCAAATCGCTAATAGGAGGCGTTACTTGTGTTAAGAAGTGTAGCCACTTAGATTTTATAGCATAACCACCGTTAGGTAAAGGCTGTGCAACACCTTGAGATTCTAACAGTGGCATTAACAACGGAACTTTTTCCAACCAGAAAGGCACATGTTCATACCTGTCTTTAAAAGAATAGTCTTTCCAAATGTTCCTATTCATCATCAACTCCAAAGGAGCTTTAGCTAATGGAGTCATCATTGACGCTCCAGAGCGCAATGTGGCTCCTACTGCGCCCAATACGTCGCCTTGAGCTAATTCACTTACAGGCTCATTAAGCATGTCAAAAGTAGAACGAACAGGAAGATCTGGCATAAAGTAAACAGGGTTTCCTTGCACATCCATACTTGCAGGCAATCGCACACCGCCCTGCCTTAACATCCAATCAGGAACAGGGCCAACATTTCTATCTTCCTTATCAGATAAGGCACGCATCATTATCGCATATCTGTGGAACTTAGCTGGCTGTTGAAAGAACTGCCCAATAGTCAAAGGAATAGCGTGACGTGACCACGTATAAAACGGAATCAATCTTTTAATTTTTCGTTCAGTTTGGCTTAAATCAGAGTAATCAAAATGCCATTTAACAATGTTGTCCCAAGCGTCATCCACAGTTCCGCCAGAGTTTAACGTGTGCAACCCTAAAGAACCCCTCACTACGTCTTCTACAGTAGCGTTAGCTCCTCTAAATTTCTTAAGAACAATGAACTGAGAACTGAAAGGCATAGCTGCTCGTACGTTCCAATCTCTTCCCCTCCATCGTTTAACAGTCTGTATTTCCCTGTTCCCAATTTTTATTGCTCGTTTAGAATCAGGAATAAATTCTTGCCCATAAAATCCAGATCCTTCTTTCCCTATTAAACCACCGTCCATCATTGCACGAACTGCGTTAATGTCTTTAGGGTTAGTCTTCTTGCGTGCTGCATCAGCTAATTGCTGTGCGTCACGCAATACACGCCTACGCAATTTTGGTTTAGAAGCTCCAAATATAGCTGCGTCAGCTATCTCGTCTTGGTACTTTAAGTACTTATAGGCGTTTAAAAAATTGCTATAAGCGCTTACAGGGACATCAGCTAAATAGTTCATCCATAAAGCTCCGTAAAAGTTTCTAGCCAAGAAGCCTGCTTTTAAAATCATGTAACCTTTTGTAACGTTATGAACGTTGTCGTAATACTGAACAAGGGTTTTAGGGGGTTTACCTGTAGTTTCTAACCCAAGTTTTGTTGTTCCCATTATTGTTTCAGTTATTCCTTCTCTACTAGAATTAGCTAAACCAACTGGGTTCTTAGCAGCATCATGTGCATAGATTAATGATGTGAAAAGACGTTCTTTCGTCTTTTCACTCATTTCTGAGTAGTTAGGTACAAATAACTGATCTACATCTGGTTTAGGATTATTTAAAGTCTTAAGAACATAGTCAATTTCATCTAAGTCATTAATTCCTATTTGCTTTAAAGAAGCTGAAAAATCTAAAAGATTTTCCAAGCTTCCTATCGCTAACAAATCATCCTCAGCAAAACCATCTATCATATTTTTAAGTTTGTTTCTGGCATCAACATGAAGCTGTATGCGTTGAGTAACATAATCTAGCGCCTGTTTCTCTTGAAGGATACGCAACTCCACATCCTCTAACTCTTTGGCTAAGCCTGTTGCTTCAATTTCATCATCAGGCATCCACCTTCTAAGCTTTTCAACGTCTTTAGACAATTGCGTATCATAAGGCCTAGAAGTTCTTATCTTATGCAAATCCCCTAAAGCTTTGAGTCTGTCCATGTAGTGAGCTTGCAAATTTTCCATATTGTACTTAATCTGCTTAGATTCGTTAATGTTTTCAAAAACGTCTTTCTTTAACAGACTGTAGTTTTCTCGGCCAATATCGTAAGCAGCTTGATCTTTAATATCAAGCGCTTTTTGCAACCCTTTTCTTTCTACTATTTTCCCTTTAGGTCTTCCCCCTTTAAGGAATAAAGGAAACATGTTTCCCCTAGCGGAAGCTTGCAAAGCTTCATAAGCAGCTTTGTCAGCAACACTTGCGCCTTTAAAATCAAGAGTTGGATTATTCAAAAAGTTTCTTACTTGCTCATCGTAACGTTTAATAAGTGATTCTCGTGTAGGTATTTTACTTGCAACAATTTCGTCAATAAGCTCCTGTTCGTCAGCGTTCCACCATTTCTTCCATTTTTCATCAAGTACAGGATTGTCGTTAAAAGCATAAATCTTTTGATCTGTGTAAAGTTCATTAAACCCTGCGACTACATGATGCGTGTCAGAAGGCATAGGTACTTCTGCAGGCCTATCCTTAATTGTCATTGATTCCATGTCTGCAAATGGTTCTCTCCTAGAAGGAACATTTGGATCACGTTCTAACACTTTAAATTTATTAACATACGTTTCCGCATCAACTTCACGCAAAGTACCCTCAGCTATTAACTGCTTTACAGTGTCGTCACCACCCCTGAACGTATCTGCTAAACCTTTAGCCGTATAAACCCTTGTAACTAAACCAGTACGCATTTGCTCATTTGACGCTGCCAAGAAATGATGCACGTCTATAGCAGCATTGATTTGCTGTCTCGCTCTATGGGCAGCCCACTCAGGATCAACAACAATCGCATTAGGGTTAGTAATTATGTAATCCATTGTAAATGGGGCTTGAACAGTGCCTTTACGAGCTTGCTCTACTGGGTCCGCCATAGCGTCCCAAGTCTCATTCTCAAGGTCAGAAGCCTGTCTAGTGCTCATTCTTCTATTAATGCCTTCTACGTCAAGCGCTATAGTTTCTTGTTGAGAGACAATCCAAGGGTCATCTATTACATCATCTTGATCACCGTATCTACGTGCAGCTTTTTGCATATTCCCTTCAGTAGAACGGCTGTATTGAGCTTGATCCCTGTAACCCCCAGACCTAAGTTTAGCCCTCACGTCTCTAACGTTTGAATTAAAGCTTTGATCGTAGGTGGCTTGACCGTGCATTCTAGGTTGAGAAACACCTATATACCCATCATTAGCTAAAGACATTTTCCAATCGTCTATCATTCTCTTAGCTAAAAGGCTGTCAGCGCCCTCAACTTTAGTAAACAATTGCATTACCCTATTTACGTGAACATAAGATTGCATCTTAGCTTTAAGAATTTCATCCTTAAAATGAGGATTAGATGGGTTTGTCGCATACGCATACTCACCCAAATCGTCCATAAAGTTATTAAACCGATCACCGTCCCTAGTCAAATATCCATTAACTGCGTCTATTTGCCTGTACTTGTTATCCCTCCAAGAAAGGAACTCAAGAACTTCTTGGAAAGTTCCACCTTCCTTAAAATAATTTGCCGTAATAGGATCAGTTTTAATAGCAGCTCTTATAGAGCGAACACGAGCCATCGTCCTTACAGAAGTAATCGTATCTCTTCTGGTTGCTGCAGTCATAGTATCAACTACGCTAGGAACGCTACTTCCTTCAGAAACCCTGTAGATGTCGTTTAGGATTATTTTACCTTCACCTGTTTTAGGGGAAATACCTGCAGGCGTAACCTGAACAACTTCAGTAGCAGGTTGTGGCATTCCCAAATCTGCGTCTTGTAACTCTAAACTGCCTTTGTATTTGTTAGCGAGCAACAATTCCATTTCTTTAGCTTGATTAGACGTTAAAGCGTCTTTAGTAATTACTCGTATTATTTCATCCATGACAAGCGGATCTTGCCTGCCCAGAATGTCTACCATTCTTTCGCCTAAAGAAATCATGTCTTGTGGCATAAGTTTGGTAGGCCCTTCCCAGCCAACCAAACGAAGTATTTGATCAGTAAACTGACTTAAATCATCACCTTTAAGACCAGCAGGGTTAGCAGGACTAAGCTCAGTCCAGAATCTATACAAACCTTCTTCATAGCCATTGAAATGGATAAGAGATGTGTCACCCATAGTTCTAGCTTGCGCATCTAGCTTAAGCAAAGCTGCTGTAATTTCTTCAGGTTCTTTAACTTGAAGTACAGGATCAACACCATAAAACCTTATTTCTCCCATGTTTGTATCAACAGCTAGACCTTGATACTTAACCCCTTCCCTGTAAGCGTAAGGCGCTAACGTCATCCTAGACTTACCCCCAAATGGGCTTTGCTGATGGCCCATGACATCAGAAAGGCCCAAAGGTTTAGCAATCGTGTCATCGTAGCCACCTGAATTATCCAAAAGTCTAAGAAGACCAGATTTGCCTTCTGTTGCCCACGTATCTAAAACAACTTTGGTTGGTAAAACGTTAGAAGCAAACTGCTTCAGCATTTCGTCTTCGTCTGTCAAATAAGGTAACCCAAAATATTCAGATAAATATTTTGTTCTAACTTCCAAGAAATGCGCCAACTCATCTAATGCCTTTGCATCTAAATTAGGAACAGCGTTCTCTAAATAATTTCTCCAACCTCCCACAGAGTTACGCACATGCAACATTCGTTCTACTTGCTGATTCATTGAATCAGGCATAAACCCACTAGGTAATTTTCTAGCAATATCTTCAGGGATATCATTAGGAAAGTACAAACTTTCATCGTATGCGCCATACATTTTAGGACCTAAACCTAATTCCATAACTTCTGTAATGTCGTAATTAACGCCTACAACTTCCCTTGGCTGTCCACTAGCTCTAGTTGGAGTAAGCGGATCTCCTTGCCTTGCAAGATCATCTACACCCTCAAAGACTTTATTTAGCTCTTCTGCTAAATCATCCTTGACTCGCATTATCTGAGCTTCCATATCTTTAGGCTTTAACTCTTCTAGTTTCGCAATCTTTCTTTGCGCACGCCTAGAAGCAAACCCAGCAGTCCGCCATTGCTGGTATTGAGTGCCATATATTCTTTGACCCTTACCAAATCCTTTAGTCTCAAGCCATTCTTCAGTTAAAGGATTCTTACGTTCCCTAATTTCTACTTGGCTAGGTTTCCTAGCTTTGCGCTCTACAACAGTTCCATCTAATTGCGTATAACTTACCCTATCTTGTGGAGTAATTTCCTTTACACCTTTAGGTGCTTTAGGGCGTTTAGGTTCAACAGTAGGGCGAGGCCTAGGTGGCTCTAACGGCACAGGAGAATCCACAGGCACAAAGCTAACGTTATCCATTACGCTTGCGTTAATAGAATCCACCATCGCATCAAATTCCATAGGGTGCGTATCTACGACATCAGCAGCATAATGATACAACCCAGTTTTCTTAGTTAATTGTTCCGCTAAATCATTTGCTGCCTGTTGACGAATTTGATCATCCGTCATATCCCAAGCAGCATTAGTAGCCACAGTAGATTTACCACCGTTGCCTTCCCAGTTTCTCATTTCAATGTCGTATTTTTCCCAAGCTCTACTATCTTGTTTGTAAGCGGTTAATTCTTTGTTGTATTGAATCATTTCAGCTTCATACACTTGTTGTGCTTTAACATCAGCATCTGCAAGAGATTCAGGCGTGCTTTTGCTAACTATAATATTGTTTTGATCGTCTATAGAGACAGTAGTTGGTTGTTTTTCAACCAACTGCAGTCTTCCGTCAACATATTCTAAAGCTTTATAGGGTTGTCCATCAGGAAGATGTTTTTCAGTTCCTTTAGAGGTAAAGAAAGCATCATCCATTCCATACCTAACAGTCGTAAATCTACCAAACCTTTCAGCTTGATTACCCCAAGCATCAAGAGCGCTAGGTCTACCAGTTACAGGGTTTAGCTCTCCCCACAAAATACCGTAATTCTTAGCAGCACCTGTTCCATTAACTGACCAGTTCCCCAACAAAACATCAGCTATAAAATCATTGGACATTTTAAGAACTTGTGGTTCAACTTTTACTCCCCAGAAACCCATTGCCATTTGAGTTAAATCTTGATTTGGCGGTTGATACTGAGGATCAAACATAGATCTTTGAGAATCGGCTGTACCTAATGTATCTTCATAAACAGGTCTAGGGTAACCTCCCTGTTGCGTTGCTCTAGGATCAACAGGCGCACGACCACGACTAGCTCTTTGAGAACCAGCTTCACCGCCAACAGTATACGGCTTTATACTTTCATTAATTTTCATAACAGAATAAGCAGTACCACGTTGAACTCTGGCCTCCATACGAGGCACAGCAACACCCAAAATTTCATAAACCTTTTGAGCAGCTAACTGCTCATCTCTTTCACGGAAATTCTTTTTCTTTCCTTGCGGAGTTGCATTGTCATGCTGCGAAAACGATCTAACGTAATACGTTTCACCGTCAGCGCCTTTGTAGAAACCATCCAAAAGATCAAAGTCTTTTGGAGCAACAGGGAAAGCGTCACTCCCCTGAAAACCAATAACTTCTGGCTCTATTCTCATCTCTGGATTTAGCGTATCTAAATCAATATCAAACTTCTTAAGAGGAACAGGGCTTTGCACGCCTTGTTCCATCGCTTCACCAAACTTCTTAGCGTAACGCTCTACCCTAGCAATCTCTTCCATCGTCACAGGAACACCATCAAGCTCAACTTTCATATATTCTTCTAGCTTTGCAAAAGGATTCCTTGACAATTCTTCTTGAACTGAAACTAAACGCTTGTCTACTGCGTCCCTGTATTTGCCTATTTTTAACGCTAAATCAGAAGAACTCTCAACAGTCCCTAAAGATTGTTTCCCCATCAACAAATAGTATTGCCTTATAGCGTTGCCTAATTCTCTGTTAAGTTCAGGATTGGCAATAACCTTTGCTTGCTCATCTACACCATTATGCAAATGCGCTTTAATTAAGTTTCGCCATTGCTCAACGTTCTCTACGGTGGGAACACCAAACTGGGCAATAGGGCCTTGGTCTTCTAAATTGCTAAACTTTTTAGCTATTTGATCTAACTCATCCATCAAAGATGAAATTTCCATATCCATTGATTGCAATGTCTTAAACATTGACGCAGGCAAATTAGCAGGATTTTCTTTGACGATAGCATCGTGATGACTTATTTGGAACCATTGCCCCATACCTTCGTCAAACCTGAGCATTTCAGTATCAAAATATTGGCTTATTTCTCTGAAAGTCATTTCTGACCCATCAGATAAAACAACCGTCTTAGGTCCAACCATTTGAGAAATAGTTCCATCAGGCATAACCCTGTAAGAAACGCCACCGTCATTAAGGACCTTAACGGCCTGATGAGGTGTCATAAAGGCTCTAACCTTTGCAGGGGATGGTTCAGGACCCATTCTAGCAAGCACATCTTCATCAGGTCTTGCAGCCCCCATAGGAGTTACTAACTCGTCTTCTCCTGTCATTTGGCCACGTTCTTCAAAGTTTCTCTTCAGGTAATCCTGAATCTCTTCACCTTCTCTTGTCCCTTGATGCCGTTTAGCGTTAGAAGCTTCCCACCTTTGCCTTTGATGCTTAATAGTGTTTTCAATCTCTAGCGTTTGAACGTCTGTTAGCTCTTCAGCAGTAATTTTTTGTTGCGGAGCAACATCATCTGTAACCGCAGAAACTTGTTCCAAAGCTTGCTCTCGTTCAAGAGGCGTAACGTCTTTTCCTGTTAGCGGATCACGGAAAGCAGGCTGATCTAAAGCTTGCGCTCTTTGAGGTGGAGCATCAGGGAACGTCATCCGTGCTATATCGTCTTCCCACCTTCGCAAAGTTAATTCTATAACTTTGCGATCTACCATTTGACCAATTCCTTGAGAACCAGCTATTCCCTGCACTTCTTGATAACCAAGTTTATTAAAGGAAGTTATCGCAGACATTTCAGCAGGAAGATCTTGTTCAACTTGCCTCATAATAACTGGCAACAGTTCTTCTGAGGTCATGTGATGCCAATTAGGCATTTGCAAAAGTTCAGGCATAAATTCATGCGCCTTATGCGCATCTAAACCTTTAGTAATCTCAAGAAGTTTATTCACTTCAGTCGAAACACGTACTTTTGCTTGCAAATAGCTTTCGTACATGCTTGCAACATTAGGAATGTTTCCAGCTTCGTCAGCGAACTCTTCCCAATTTATGCTACGTATAAACATTTCTAATTCACGTTTAAGGTCTTGACGTATCGCCCTTAACGCAGGGTCAGTAATCTGTGACGGATCAACTTCCGCATCTATACCTTTAATTACTCGTATGATGTCGTCTTTAGTTTCGTTCCAAATTTCTCTACCAACGCTGTCATTCCAAATAGTGTTTAACGTAGATAGCTCCAAATCTACATCGTCACCAAAGACGCTCATATTTGTCATCCTATGAGCTTCATAATTCCTATTTGCCTGTATTACCTCAGCAATAGCTTGAGTGTATTTATCGGCAGCATCTCTGGCTCGTTCTACGTTTCCAAACCTTTCAATAAGGTGCTGTTCTATTTTTGCTCTAGTTTGGACACCGTTGCTTAATGACTCGTACAGATAATAATAAACGTTATCCGTTATATCATCTCCACCAATCATTAACCTTTGGAGCACTTCTTGAAGTTCTTGGATTTCCACATTCGCTTCTATCGCTTTTTGGAACTGAGGAAATTCTTCAATTGATATTTCTCCAGCTTTAAATTTTTCAATGTCAAACATGAACCGTTCTTGTTCGTCCATAACTTGCATCAACTTGTTGAACAGTTCGTCTGTTTTTTCAACAGACTCTGCGTACATTTGCTCACGTCTATTAAGCAATTGCTCACGATCCAATGCACGAGACAATTCTGTCTCGTAATCAGCAAGCAACTTAGCGTGTTGGTTTTCTAAATTTGTAATAGTTTCATTAATTAAACGTTGCTGAGCTACTTCAGCTTCCGCAGCCCGAATAATTGTTTCATCTATTTCAACTTCTTTTTTCTTAATTGTCTGAACCATGCGAGTTAAACGCCTACTTGCTGCAACCGAAGAAGCAGAAGGCATCTTTAAACCAGTTACCCAACCAGTAGCATTAGGCGACCATCCACCTTTAATAATTCTCTGATTTAACCAATTCATTCCAACTAATTGAGAAACACCTTGGTTGTAGTTGTCTAAAACTTTTTGCATATTAAAGCTAAAGAAATCAGAGTTCATCCCTAGGTTTTCTAGAATCTCAGACATTTGCTCAGGGATAGTTCCATACGCTCTACCGCTTATCGGGTTTAGCTGTCCAACGTTTCCTAATTCTTCTCCAAAGAAACTAGTCCTAGGAGAACTAGTTGAATTAGCAAACTGTCTGCGGAAACTTTCCATTTGCGCATCAGTAGGAGGAACAACCTTTCCTTGTGGATTACGCACAGGTGTGTAATTGTCAGCAAACCATTTTTCAAATTCTGTTTCAAATTCTTTAGGCTCAACATAAAAACGTCTTTGCTCAGGACCTACAGCCGTGCCTTTCTGTTTACTTGCAATGGCTGCTTTCCACTCATCAGTTAATTGATGAGGGAAATAGCCTGCTCTCTTGGCAAGAAAATCTGTTTGTGCCATGCTGTTCGCCATCAAACGCAAACTCTCCATTAAAGTTGCTCCTTGGCCAACAAGGTCAATACCAGTCTTTAACGCAACTTGTTCCATAACTTCTATAGCTGCTTGATCGCCTTCTATCGCTGACATTAAAAGACGTTGAAATGCTTCACTATCGTTCTTTGCGTAAGCAGTAGGGAAATCCCCCAAAAGAACACCATTCTCAGCTTTCCACGCATTAAGAATAGGCTTTATGCTTCCTAACTCATCATTAACAATCGCTCTAACTTTGTTTAAAAACAAATTAGTAGGTTTGTCCAATTCTTTACGAGCACGCATTGTAAGCATTCTTGCCTGCCCATTCCAACTAAACAGTTCCTTAGCAGCAATAACTTCCCAAGGGTTATTGGAACCTTTCATAATTTGTTTAGCTGTAGGCAGACCACCCTCAAGCTTTGTTAGTTTTTTTACGCCCTTTTGGGTTCTATACTTCCCCCATGTCCCACGAAATGCTTGAGGTAAAGCTCTAAAAGTTTTATCTAAAGCAGGGCTAGAAAACTTAAACATTGTTATACCGTATTGACGGTCTGCAATACCCAAAGTTGGAGTTAATCTCGCACGGTAAGCTAACTTGTTAATAGTTTCTGCTGGGAAAATCTTTCGTGCTCCCTCAGCAAAAGTAATTCCTTGCTTTTTGCCCACATGTTTAGAAAAAGGAACAGTTGTGTTTCTGGCTATATCGCCAGTAAAAGGAATTTTAAACCCATACGTAATTTTTTCTAAATCATCCGCAAAAGGCATAAAGTCATCAAGCAATCTGTTCCATTGCCCTTCTATTACATTTCCAGCGTCATCTAATTTTGCTCCACCTGCCTCTATCCATTGTTGAGGCGTAAGCATGTCATCATTCAAGCCTTTTCGCTGTGCGTAATTACCCAACTTTCTAATGTCGTCTATCGTTAGCGCTGATCTTCCGAACCTATTACTCTTTAACGTAAGTGCAGCTATCTCTATGTATTCTTCTATTAAATCGTCAGCACCTTTAAAGAATAACCTACTTGAAGACGTACCTATTTGAGGAGTAACGCCAACAGGAAACATGCCCCCCATAGGAGTTGCTTGGGCTGGAAGCCAACCACCTCTAGCGCTTTGCTTAATTGCAAAATCATCCAAGATTTTAGTAATGACTTGCCTGTATTCAGCGGAAGTAGCTTTGGGTCCTAACTCTGCAAGAGTTTTTTGAACTTGATTTGATAAGTCATCTATAGCTTCATCAGGGACAAGAGCACGTATTTGCGCACTAACTATTTCATCTGCCTGTTTCCCACCTTGACGAACCACATTTCTTGTAAAAGCAGTTTCAAGCAGTTCTTTCGTACTTGCACGAACAATCTTTTGAGCGTTCCTTATCGTTGCCATACCTATTTGGCGATAAGCACCTAACCCACCAAACCAGTTCAAAGGATCAAGAATTAAATCTGCAGGTAAAGCAGTTAAACCAGACGCAGAAACCGTCATTCCAAACCTAGGCCCAATACCTCCATAATACAAAGGATTTAATGGGATGCTTGTAGACCAACTATTTTGCAACCAGTTCTCTTTATGTAACCACTCACCAAAAGAAAAATACTCTTCACCAGTAAGAATATTCCATTTTGCCTTAATTCTTTCCCAACTGTAAGGATTGTTTTCATCCCAATTAGTGTCTTGCCCACGAACTAACGCAATACCAGATTGCATTAAATCAACAGTATCTGAAACGCCAGAAGCTGCTAGCCCTAAACCAATTCCCAATGATTGCAAAAGCTTCCCAGAAGGAGACTCCATAACATCGCCTAATGCTTTTTGCCACCAAGGCATAGCATCCCTTGCTGCTTTTTCCGCAGCAGCACGTTGCTCTCCAAAATAATCGTAATCAGGATCAACAGCAGTTTTCCACACGTTATCCATAATTGGATTAGGCCTGTAATCATCAGTAGACAAATGCCAAGTAATAGGAGCAAGGTTGTGGTTCTTTAACACGTACTGCTGATAAGCACTAGGTTCAATTTCAATAGTTTTTAAAGCCTGAGATATTTGCGCTCTAGTTCCTATTTCAGGTTTATCAACAGTATCTAAAGAAGCTTGGTTTAATGCCTTAAAGGCCTTTAGCCTATTTGGGTCTTGTATTTGCATACATTTCCTATTCCATATTGGCTATTTGCTGAGCAGCTAAATCCCCATAAAACCTATCAAAACCTTGATAGATTTGCTGGTTTCCAAATGGATAATTTATTTGTGGCGGAGGAACCAGCGTCTGGCCTGCTGACCATACTGGTTCGCTTGTAGCAAATATAGGATCTACTTCAGCGTCCAGAAATGAGCCTGCTTGGTATGGAGCAACTTGATCTAGGTAATCAACCGCCCCCAAAATTCTTTGCCCACTAGCAGTCAGGCCATTAACATCGCTTATTCCCCTAGTGCTCATAAACTCATCCATAGCTGTTTTGGCAGCAACAACGTCAGCGTGTTCAGAATCTCCGTATTTTGCAAGCGCTTCAGTATAAGCGTCTTTCTTAGCCCTGTAAGAAAGCGCTATAGAAGCATCTGCAGTATTCCAACCCAATTCAGTCAAACCTTCCAAAGTGTTAACTGAAGCTGCTGGTGAAGCTTCTGTTGATTTAGCAACTTCTTTCAGCAAGTCTTGCTGTTGCCAAGGCTCCATAGCTTGCCATGTTGCTACAGAAACACCTGCAATAATAGAGTTCATCTGATCTGATCTCATCTGACCCAATTGTTCTTGAGCTTTTTCAGGAGAATACGCATTTTCCCACAACTCAGTCTTTAACTCGCTAGGCATAACTTTATACATTTCAGGTGGAATGCCTAACAAACTTGCTGCTAATTGATCGTCACGTTCTTTTGACTCAGCCTTAGCTCGTGCTGCAGCAGCAGCAGCAGCTTGAGCACGTCTGCGCTGTTCTTCCTGTATATACGTCTGAGTACGTTGCCCCTCTATTTGCATTAATGCTTGCGCCATAGCCATATCCTGAGCATAACCCTGTTGAGCAAGCCTTTGGGCTTCTCCCAAAACTTGCTCACGTTCTCTAGCATTTAATTGACGTAAAGCATCTGACGTTGTTTGTTTAATCTGATTCTCTAAACGGAACTTCTCATCGCCTACAGCCATCTGTGCTTGTGCCATTAACTTAGCTGGCATAGCAAGACGTTCTTGCGAAGCCATACGAGAAACAGTCCTAAGCCTATCCATAGCAGCAGCACTAGATTCCGCTGTACTAGAACGCAAACCTTCAGTTAAAGCTACAACTTCTTCAAACTCAGAAGAAACCTGTTGCCCTAATTGTGCTCTTTGAGCTGATACACGAGAAGCTTCATCTATAGCTGCTTGCCCTCTACGGTCTACGCCTGCTTGAGCAATTGAATCTAATTCTTGTGAACCTGCAGTATCTAATACACGAAGCTCGCTAGTCAAATCTGAACCTATTTCGTTTATTTGACTAATTCGCCTATCAAAAGCATCTTGCAAAAATGTTAATTGCTCTTGGTTCATTTCTTCTATGTCTATACGGCCTTGTTCAGCCAATGATTGAATCTCGGAAGTAAAGTCTTTGTGTTCAATTTCACCAAACAGATCTCTGGTAGATTGCGCTAGGTTGTCGTAAATGTCTGCAAAGAAATTGCTACCACCACCTGCACCACCACCTGTGTTTACACTATTTGTATCTGCTTGTTGGTTGGCCCTTAGCCAAGATGAATTTCTGTTTATACTTCCATCAGCATTCTGAAACAGAGGATTAATTGTTTGGCTATCTGGAGTAGCTTGATTGCCTGCAATTCCACCTGCTTTAGACCAATCAATAGGATCTAACTGAAGAGGTGGCTCAGCCCCTGTGAACCTTTTACCTATTTCATCTATGTTGGCTGTAATAAGGTCATCTGAACTGTATTGGTTTTCTTTTGTTGTCACGATGCTAATCCTTGAATACTTTGAGCTACCCCAAATCTACGCATAGCATCAGCTATTGCCTGATCCATGCCAGCACCACCAAACTGATCCTCCAAAATAGCTTGTTGGCGATCTAACTGTGCTTGAGCTTCCATTTGCTGACCTTCTACGTTCCATGATTCTAGTTGTTTATCTCCAGCTAATCTTTCGGCAGCTTTCTTAGCTACACCAGAATCTATCATTCCACGCTGGTTCATGTTTCCACGCTGACTTTTAGCCATATCGTCAAATCTGCGATTCAAATTAAACCTTTGAAGCGCATTTTGACGTTTGTGTGCCTGCCTAGCAGAGGTTATATCACTCATGCCATAACCGTAGTTAACTATTCTGTTAGCAGAATTGCTGGAATTGGACCCTGTATACGTAGAACTCATATCATAATTTAGTCTGTTTGTCCCACTTCTTCGCTATTAAGGGCTTGTTCAATAGCTGCAATTTCAGCTTTTTTCATAGCTAAATCCCATTCAGCTTGGCCTCTAGGGCTTAATTGCTTAAGAACATCCTCTAAATTTATTACATTTTCCTCTACTGGCTGTTCGTGTTCATCTGGCATTGACATTTATTCTCCTCTATTTGAATAGATAATTCTTGAACTGCTTTAATTATAGGTCCAATAAGTTCACTATAGCGTAATGCTTGGTCTGTAGGGGCAGGTACTTTAACTGTTTTTTCAGGATCATCTTGATCAACTATTTCATCTTCTACACCATCAACAGAAAAATCACACCACATAGCTTGCTCGCTAGCATTAGTTTCGCTTCTTGCATCAAGAATAGCTTTAACTTCTTGCGCTATTAAACCTTGGTGATCTCTAACACCATCTTTCCCTCCATCAGTTTTTTTCCATTTGTATTGGATTGGGCGCAAGGATTTAATAAAATCTAAGCCCAAAGGAGTATCAACAATATCTGTTTTAAGATTAACGTCTGAAGTGCTAATTGTTGAAGTATCCGCATACAATTGCGTCCACCTAGCAGACGATGACCCCAATTTCATCTGACTATCATAATACGGTCTAAGTTCGCTAGATGATTGCCTTGTCCTCCATCCACCACCAGCCCTAGTGTAGAAATACCCTGAACCTGTCGTGTAAATACCACCCATAGTTGTATTAGAGCCAGTGTCACCCATATAAATAATAGAATTAGCTGCTCCAGCCGCAAGAAAATAACTGTAATGAGTAGAATTAGTGTGAGTTGTAAAAACGTTATTGCCAGCACTAGAAACGTACCAAACGTTTTCTCCACCAACTGCACACCCTAACGAATTAGCAGCATAGCGATACCAACCAGAGTCACCATCAGAAGTAAACGTAAACGAAGGGTCAGTAGGATCACCATTATCAGCTCTAACTTCATTTACATCAATAACATCAGTAGTAGTAATTTTAGCGTTTTTAAAATCAGCTATATCATCACCAAATGTTGCTCGTACCGTACCGCCTGTAGCGATACCTACAACTACGACAGTTGAACCTCCAGAATTTGTTTCAGTGGTTCTGTAAATACCAGTATCTGTATCATCAGTAAATTTAATGCTAGGCGCTCCAGCACTACCATCAGCAAATGTAACTGCTCCGCCACCACCACCCAAATCAGCTATAGATTGAGCCGTGACTTTCTTAACGTTAGCGCTATCTGAAGTGTCAGTAATTAACACAAGATCATCTGCAGCTACTGTAACTGTTCCTGCAGTTACGGTAGCAGGAGTAAAAGCACCGCTTACAGTTAAAGAGCCAAGAGTACCAACGCTAGTTAACGAAGAAGTAACGACAGTAGACTTTAACTCAGTTCCAGTTAATGTGCCTGCAGCAGCAGTCACAGTAATAGGTGCTGTACCATCAAAATCAACGCCATTAATAGCTCT
>TARA_R100001463_G_scaffold9114_6_pt1 | contig 28774 bp, 37 predicted proteins | sample TARA_R100001463 | Tara Oceans TARA_R100001463 (sample SAMEA2622242) | marine metagenome | biome: marine biome (ENVO:00000447); feature: deep chlorophyll maximum layer (ENVO:xxxxxxxx); material: "saline water (ENVO:00002010), including plankton (ENVO:xxxxxxxx)" | depth 40 m
GTTGTCAAAGACTCGCAGGCAGGCTTCCAGACAATCACCAGGAAGTACGTCCTGCACGGGTACAGAGCATCTTATGCTAGTCTTACTGATCCAGGCAACCCGTTATTTTTGAGTGTGGGCACAGAGGATGAAGAGTTCACAGAGCACTACCTAGCTAATCAAACTGTAGAGCCTACAAAATCTCTAGACAAAGCGTACCTTATTCGTACTTTTGTACAAATCAGAGATACCTACCACAGCGAAACAAGTTCCGAAAGCGGAGATTTTAAGCGGCTGGCAAGGAAGTACACTGTTTTACGAGCTGAGCATAGCAAGGGTTACGACACAGCGAGCTGGAGTAATCACCCGCAAGGAAAACAAGCAGTTGATAATTCAGATGATCCGTGGGACTACCTGCCGAAGGTGGTCAAGGACACCGAGCCTGTAGAAGTTAGCTACGCAGATACTGGGAGCGGGTCTACATTGTTCTCAGAAGTAAGTAACACGCCTTCTGGTCTGGACACACCAAAGGTCAGCATATCCTCGGTTCAAGTGTCACTCTCAAATTTTATGTCAGATGCCGCCACAAACGACAACCTGAGCATAAGTTGGTTAAGGGCGAACGCTCAAGTAGATATGGCAAACCCTGGAATCGACGTGTGGACGGTTTCTTGGGTAGCACCAGTAACGGATCATTGGGCGAGCGGTTCAAGATCTACGGGTTCGAGAAAGAACCCGATACCTACGATGGTCAGCTTTGATTTTAATGGTATGAAAATTATGAAGTTTGGGTCAAACTCCAGTTCGGGAGGTCCAAGCACCATGCACACATACACATCGTACGTTGTAGGAGAGACTTCTGGAGCTGCTATAACGAGCGCTTTTGGAGCAAGCTCAAACGTACAACCTTCAGTTAGTATGGACTTTAATATCATCCCTTGGAGGGGAGGATGGGGTTCTGCTTCGTTTAGCCATAAACTAGCCAATGCGTTTTTTCTACAGAACACCAGCGCGTACTTATACTTCCCAGACTGGTACGGACCTGAAAGCACACCTCCTATAAGCCTAGACGATGACGGATCTGGTAGCGGCATACCAGTAGCTAAAAAAGTACCCAACGGGCTGCAATTTAAATATAATTTCGAAAAAATGGTAGACGCTTCTCAAACAGGTTTCATTACAGGCGTGCCTCACTATAAATACAGTCCCATAACAGGTGCAGGTGGCAATATCGCATGGAGTCACACTTACCTGACAGGAGTTAGCGGATACTCGCAAATCGTAGGATCTGCGGTCAAGCCTATATTCTCACATAATAAAGACAGGATTTGGAAAATTTCTCTCGTGTTCGCAAGCTGATGGATGAGCAAGAACAGAACGAAAGAATCGAAAAGCTAGAGACCTCATTAGAGGAACTTACGGATTCCGTAAACAGGGCATTAGAGGAGATGCCCGAAGAAGATGAGCAGGAATTTGTAGAGGTAAATATTGATGACAAAAACTTTATAATCCATTGGATTGAAGACACTGAATATTCCACTATAAGTAGCTACGCAGACGCTAAAGCCGAGTTCCTTACAGCTGCTCTGGCTAGAGACAATACTCAAGGAAAAACCCCAGTCGAACACGGCGATGTCATGGTTATAGGTACGAGCTGTCCTTGGATTGCCCTGTGCGTACTAGTCGATAGCTTTGATCAAAGAGAAGACCCCCATGCCCCTGAAGTAGCAGTATCTGATGAAATAACTTTAGGTGGAGGTACCGTCGTACGTAGAGAGTTTGTCGTGTGGAACGCGTGCGGGGAGATCGCCGATTGTGCGTGCGACGGGTCTGTAGAAGAGTTGATAACTGGAGGGATTGACGAGAGCAGTCCAGACACATCTTGGAAAGTGTCCCTGGGCGCTTGCGTATGGTACAACCAGCTCATGAGCGTGTCGATATACTCGCACACTACAGCAGGTACGAATCTTTTGACAAAGACCCGAGCATTCACTCTAAACAAATGCGGGGAGATAATAAATATCGGTAAGGAAGTCGAGAACCAGATTCTCATACCATGCGAGTGTGCGGATGACGATTGCCCAGCATCTGCCGACTCCTGTTTAGCTTCGAACGGCATAACGGACGCCTCAACTTACACACTTACTGATAATAGCACGGGTCTTCAGGGTAATGCTGGGGGAGGACCATACACTCTCACCCGACCAATGGGTAATTGTATTACTTGGGATCACTCTGCGTCAGGATGGACTCTTTCGCGAGCTTTCAGCGGGACAGCCTCACCTTGCACAACAGCAGGGTATCTAACCTATACAGACCCAGCTGATCCGTTTTACGGACCAATAAATTTCTACAACAACGGGACCTCTAGCAGTATTCCAGGAACATACACAAGCTCTAGTAATGGATCGGTAGTAATATCATGACCGAAGAAAAGAAAGAACCCTCAAAAGGTCTTGGCGATACGGTCAAGAAAATTACGGACAAGCTAAAAATACCCCAATGCGATGCATGTAAAAAAAGACAATCAAAACTCAACCGCTTGTTCCCGTACAAACCACAGGATAATAATAAGAAGTGAGGTTTTTTAGAATACCATCTTTTACGGGGATAGAAACCCATCGTGATGACGCAGACAGAGGAAGTCTGCGGACTGTCGAAGGGTGCATACCGCACGGACCAGGAGGTCTGCGGTCAAGCCCTGTATGGAGTTCCCTGGGTACGGTTTCGCAGGTATCTACAAACGATCAAAACAAGTCTTCAGCGATAGACGATTCTAGTGGGACGTCTTTACTATTCGCATCTCGCAATAATGAGGTACACGACGTCGCTATGATACACGCCGTCAACTCGGTCACTCTTTCATTGGGTCATCATGATTATGACGTGATCAATCAAACACTCTTTAATGACGCAAAGGCGCATTACGCCCCTGTAGGTAATAAGTTGTATGCTTTTGGTGACGGTAGTATCGACGCAGTAATGGTCGGCAAAGGACCGTGGTTCAAAAGTTCTCACAATTCAAACAGGGGTCCAGATAAGGTTTTATACACCCAGGAGTGGTCGGATTTTCCAAAGTGTCAGTTCTTTGTGGCTGGACCTAAGAAAACTATTTTCGCATCAGGCAACCCAGAAGACCCTTTGGCTGTTTATATATCCGAGCCAGCTGGGCAGATGCAACCCTTCAGGAACGCTCCTTATTCTACGGAAAGTAATGTAGAGAATCCTGGGCTAAACAGCTCACAGCAGTACCACCCGTTGATGCAGTCTTTCAATAGTAGTGACCCTCCATATGTTGACGGTCTGTCCTTGGTTAGAATATTGGGCAGCAACTCCACCAGGGTGACTGCTCTCAGTACACGAGGAGATAAAGTAGTAGTGCATACGGATTCAGGTTGCCACATACTATTTGCACCCTCTGCGGATCAGGCAGAAACGGGGTATCGCGTGGAGCAAGTAGCCGCAACAAACACCTCATCAGCGGTAAACAGCCAGGTAGTAGCTGGTGACGGAGGGACTCAGCCTTTCTGGTTTGGTTTTGACGGGCAAATATACAAGGACTCGGCAGCAGCTCGAGGAGCAGAGGATTTTAAAAGTTATTCTGATCCTCAACAAGCAAGCTGGAAATCAAAAGGAAAGTGGGAAAAAGAACACCCTAACAATTTAGAAAATTCATTCGCTACATACGATCCACAATCTGGTATGTATTGGGTATTTGTAGAAAGCTCGGAAAGTGCTATTAGTGTCAGGGATCCCCTAACTGGACCTACGGCATTCAGTGCATCTCAGTTAATGCACGGCAATCCGCCAGTTGGCGGACCTACTGCGCTTACGACTACATTAGCGCCCACGAACGGACCTACGGGTCTTGGGCTAGTCACCGCTCCAGCGCATGGACCGACAGGTGTCTCAGAATTAGTAGCTCCAGTAAATGGACCCACAGGGTTATCAGCCGTTCTGAGTACTGATATTTGCGTTTCCAATGCGCCGCAAAACGGAACATGGACACTGACTGGCACTTACAATGGGAAGAATTACTGGTACACAGCATTAAACGGAGGGCGGTATATCTTTTGGGATTCTTCGAATTCGTACTGGTCATATTCAAGTTCATTAGGAGGAGGTTCTGGAGACAACGACAACGGAGGAGCAAACCCATGGTCGGGAACTTGGCAAACAATTACTGTCACAGAAGGTACTTGCGTAAGCGCACCAGTGTCTGGACCCACAGGGCTCACGCTTACACTACCTCCTCTAAACGGTCCAGTAGGACTTAATTTATCACTACCCCAAGCTCCATACTATGGACCAAGGTTCTTGGTGACCGCTTCTTCAGCGAACCCTCCAGTCAATGGACCGACAGCTTTACAGGCGTCACAGTATTCCGTAGCTAATCCTTCCATACTATCGGATAACAACACTGTAGCTAGTACTACTGCGGGAGATACCATATATGTATTAGCTGAGTTCGGTACCTTATTTGGCAGGGGACGAGGTATCGAGGGACAGCTTGGTCAAGGTAACTACTCGTCTAGTAGTAGTTTTGTACAAATGTCTAGCGGTAACTCCGTAGATCATGTTACTGCGGGGGCTCGTACCTGCTCATGGATACATAACGGGGAGATGTACTCCGTTGGGGTAGAACAGAATTTTGGGGGTCTCGGATTAGCTCGCGGTTCCACTCTGGGATCGTGGTTTGTTAACAGCCCTACACGTATTGCTCCAACGTATCGAGATGTTACCAACGGGGTGCTCTCTAGCAATCTTACAGCGCCTCAAGACATGGTGTCATGCGCGTCGGGATATTGGAGCGGGCTTCACGTTACGGACACTGGTAAACTCTATCAATATGGTTTGGGGCATCAGATGTGGCACGGTTACCCCACTCAAATGACCGATCATGGCTACACTGATTTTGATCGTCAATGGACAGACCCTGTTAAAATCTGTCGAATGAGTGCTGAGGACACGAAAATTTGCACTCGTTTCTTTATCGATGACGACGGGCACCTTCTTTCTTACGGGTACAATAATGACGGGCAGCTAGGCAGAGATCCTACGGTAGAAGTAAATTGGCCCCAATGGAGGTACGACTTTTATCCAAAAAAGACACATATATACGATGTTGTTGATGTGATCGCCGACGCTGCAAGCACGTACTTCATAAAATCCGACGGGACGCTGTGGATGGTAGGTCAGATGAACGGGAATAGCCACGTACCCACGCAGATCGATAGCAATGTCAGTTACGCTGCCTCTAGCGCAGGGATTGCATGTTATGGTACATGTGCGACGAAGGGTAATCTGCTGTACAGAAAGACTGACGCGACACTTTGGGGAATGGGTCCAAATGCAAGTGGTGAACTAGGATTGGGACACACCAATGAAGTGACCACCCCTCAGCAAATAGATACTAATGTTCTGGGCGTGGCTACAAGTATAGGGGTCACTACATATGTAAAATGGAAGACAGGAAACACACTCGGCGTCTGGCAAATGGGTAATCCTAATGATCCTTACAACAACGGTACGTTTGGCTCATACTCCGACTCAAGTGGAACTGCTTCTATGATTACAACACCAGTAGAAACAGGAACCGTTACGGACTGATACAATGAGTGACTTTACAGGAAATACATTAGGACCAAAGTATTTAGGATACGTATTTGATGAAAGGACAGATGGTGTAAGCGGTCCGTTTGCCAACGAAACGATCACAGCGGTTACTACCAGACCTGATTCTGGAGTAATGTATGGAGTGAACGAGGAGCACTCAATCTTGCAGACCGATCTGCTAGATTTTAATAATTCGGTATTCCCCGCATTCTCAGACCCGTTCGGAGATGTTACGGCTTCGTTCGATACGACAACTACGAAGGGGGTTGTATGTTCTAGTACGGGGGAAGGGTTCCTGTATAGGGGTAAGTATATGTCCGCTCCTTTTGAAGAACCTGTTGATGGACCTGGTACAGTCAAAAACGCTTTGTACTTTAGGGATTCCCACCTGTCGGTAGCTGAAACTAATTGGATGCACCTTGGAGACGAGCATAATGAAAAGCAATGCTACAGGGTGGATCTATCGTTCAGGAAAAACTCGTGCGGACACTTATGGTTATACGTAAAGGGTGAAAGTGGGAAGGTAAAGGGTCAGTACAAAGGTGCGATCAAGGAACATATGAAAGTCTTTACAAACCTGCGTGGCAGGAGCTTCAGGATACAAATGTTCGTAGCTACACACAATGATCGCCCATGGGCAATGAGGGAGATGGCTATTGGTCACCTGTATGGTAAATCTTTCTAATGAAGTTCGCTATTGAACTTTTACTAATCATAACAATAACGTTGGTCTTTTGGATCTTCGTGTAACCACTAAAAACAATGCCAGGATTCGGAAGATACTACGGTAAGAAAAAAGCTACCAAGAAAAAGCAGAGCAAAGCTAAGAAGCGTAAGAAACGCTAACTAGCCCACAACTGCAATACGCTTGAGTCAGTCATAAGATCAGCGTAGAAGTCATTTGTAGTCATAGCGGAAGCATGCCTGAGGCTCTTCTGTGCGTGGTACAAACTTTGTGTAGTTGCTATATGCGAGCCGTATAGCTTCCTGCACTCATGAAGGGGTTTGCATTTTTCTCCCCACCCCAGATTTCGCAGGTCTGTTATGACGGGTTTGAACGCTGACTTCATAGACCTATTGGATACCAAGTAGTCAAACCCTTGGGAGGCGTCAAGAATCCTGTTAGCAGAGACGGCTGAGCCGAAGGCGTAGCCGTCCTCTCCTGACTTTACGTTAAAAGAGCGCTCCGAGAAAACGCCAGCTCTGGCAAGACCTTCTTCTGGGATTTCAATCCAAGATCTTCGAGCATTAAATATCTCGTTCCTCCTAAGACCAAAATAAAGAGCCAAACCCAGTATCGTAAAAGAGTCTGGGTTTGACATCTCGTAATAATCGCAAAGGTGGAAAGTGGATTTTACTAGCTGAGACGGAGGAAGCCTGTAAACCTTTCTCACTCTTTTAAAATAAGGGGCTTCCATTAGAGGTTCGGCAAAGCTCATGTTCCAGCCCTTGTATAGCTTAATAGCGTCCTTACCGAACAAACTTTTTGCGTTCCTTATAACGGAATTGATCGAACGCTTCCTAGCCTTGATATCTTCCTGATCCTCAATACCCCTAAGTTTTTCTACCTTGTAGTCGGTGATTCTGGAATGAGTAAGTTCCGAGAGCGCTTTTCGTCGGTCTATGATCTGTAGCAAAGCGTTGCAATACGCTACAACCGAAGACCTCTGAACGCCCAGTTCTCCCGTAGCAAGTAGCATGTACTTGTCCACGATCTCTCCTATTAAGGGTATAGCTCCGCTATCGGGATTAGAAACTCCGTTCTTATATTTAAGTATAGCCTTGTCAATCCCTTCGATAAGGATGTAAGCGTCAATCTTGTCAGCCAAGTCCTTGGCGGTAGGCAGGTGCTTACCTACCCTAAACTGATACCTACGACGGTTTATTGTCTTTTCAAAAACCCAAATGTTCGAGTCTTCGGTCTTCTTGAACACCCTGTTCCCTCTTCTCGTACGAAGGCTCGTGCTCTTTTTTTGTTTGTTTTTTATGTTCATAGTAGTGTGTAATCAAGCACTTGCGAAACCGTATACATTGTGCTATTAGTATATTACAGGATTAGTGTAAATATGGATAAATTCTTAGATTCTTCGGAGCGCCTTGAGAAAAAACTCTTGAGCGCTGTTGGTAATCAAGCAAAGAAGGTATTAGACGACCTTCTGCCCCAGATGAGACTGGCGGCATACGAGAATGAGGGGGCGGCGATAGTCGATATGAGGATAGGTTTTGAGTTCACGAAAGACGGGGAGAGTGTAGCAATAGCCTGCGAAGGTCAAGTGCAATTCCCTGCAAAGAGGTCGTATGCTGAAAGTGTATGTGAGTGAAGCACATCCTTAATACTCTAGGTCTGACCAGGGAAGAAGTTTCGGACTTTTTCAAAACTAAAGGGTCTGTCACTCAGACCGAAGAAGACAAGAACTACCTCTTAGCTGTTGACCAAAAAAGAATAAGGAGACGGTTAAAGGAAAACATGCCGTTCATAATAACTAGGTTCGTAGAAGGATATAAGCCTAAGCTGATAGCAAAAATGATGGGCGTGTCAGAAGAGTCCATAAGAGGTCGGCTAAGAAAGCTAGGAGTATTCAAGTCGGACAAAAAACCTGGAAGACCTAGATCGAAATCTTCCACTCAGTGCGGTTTGCGCGACCAGGCACCCTTTCCAACCCATTCCAGCCTTGAAGAAACAGTTTTGTTAAACCGCTCCCCAGCTGACTCGGACTCAGAGACCGAGTAAACGTCTTAGCTCCTTCCGTCTCCGCCAGCCTCATAAGCTCTCCAGCAGTGCCCTGCCAGACGCCATCCCTGCCAGGGAGGTCTGAATCAGCTAAGGTCTCCTTAGCCCAATCGACTATGGATATGAACGTTTCAAGCTCGCTACCCTGCCTGACCATCTCTGAAATATCCTCATTGATGTAGGACTTAACACCAAAACGAATATCCTGTAGATCTGAGGGTATGTCGTAGTGCCACAGGAAATTTGCAAAAGCGGGGAGCTCTTCCTCGACCTGCGACTTAAACCCTCTAGTAAAACTAAACCCATCCGAACAGCGAAAGACCATTATCTTGTCAACGATACTCATGCTCAAGTCGGGTATGAGCCTTATGGATTCTGGGTCATCGTTTAGTGTAACGCCAAGTCTACCCCTCCAGAATACCCGAGTGCTTTTTGCGTGCTTAACTCCCATATGGAACTCGTCATTGGCTACGAACTCCTTGACCATTGAAGTGAACGTAAGTAACTGCTTCTTGTCATTGGTAGGACTGGAATCGTCTATAGTCCAAAACCCTTCCTCGAATAGGTAATCATTGAACGTGCCCACCTCCTTCATGAAGTACTCGGTAGCCTTCATATGCCTTCCGAATATGTTGCCCAGTACAGTGGTGTTGTACAGAGTCTTACCGCAGTTCTTTGGACCACACAAAAAATGAGCCTGTCCTTTTTCGGGTGTGCCCCTAAGAGCGTTCTGGTAGGCGTATGCAAGCCAAGCAAGTTCGTATCGGAGTTGTTCATCTCCGAACATAGTCCTCATCCAATCTGCAATTCCAGGAAACCTGTCACCCCACTGAGGGTGCTCGTCCTCTAGGTCGGGAGGCATGGGGCACACTGTAGCCGTATTAAAGTAAGTCTTCCCCCTAAAGTCTACCAATCGATCCTTGACGTAAGCAAAGGGTATGAACCCGTCCACACGCTTAGTGGACTCAATGGCAAAAAGAGCTTGGTGTATTTCGGAAGGACCGCCCTTCTTGGGAGGCTTGGTCCTAAGCCCGTGCCTGCACTCGAGAGCAAGCCTCAAACTATCCTTGTTCAAGGTCTCAAAGCCGTCTTTGGTGGAATACATGTACTCACCCTTGCCGTTAAAAAAGTAAGGCGCTATGCAACCCCCGATCTTCTTCTGCTCGTACTTTCGCACGAAGTCCCTGCCAAGTATCTCCTCCCATGAGTAGAACCCCTTGGGGGATCTGTCGGTAAATACGGTTATTCCCTCGGGGCGAACGATACAAGAGTTGGGGTTGTTTCCAGGGTTATCCCCCCAGAAGTACCTACACCTAGAACCGTTCTGAGCATGCGGAACCTCTCCTGGAAACCTGCTGTCAAGCTCCTTGGAGATGTCCTCCATGGGGATCTCTGGTCCGTGACCGCTGTAATCGGTCTCCTTGGAGGTGCTGTAAAGCCATAAGTAAGCAAGCTCAACAGGAATAGTAGCTTTGCTGACCGAAGACCAGTCCTCAAATCCTGGCGAGTAGTAACTATAGACGTTCCGCCAAGCGGCATCATCAAACTCCCTGCCTAGCTTGGTCAAGCAAAGGTCTTTCTTCGCTCTAGTTAAAAACCTATTTAGGTGGGCGGAGGTTGGAACGTGCACCTTCTCCTCGAGGAGAAAGACTATGTGCACGCCTCCCGATATAGACCTGTAAGCCCAGTTGGGAACAATATCGTTGTCTATAACCCTAGACATAAACTGAGTGAACTCGGCATCGTCCATCTTGCAATCGTAGTCCGCTACGAAACCATGTATGTATTTTGGCGGGTTGTCGTTAGAGTCAAGCGACTGGTTGGGCACAGCGCCCTCGATCAAGCTGTAGAGACAGCTGTCACCCTCATTGCTATTCTCCCATGCCCTTAGCTCATCCTTTGATCTAAATTGTTTAAGTGCGGTTTTGTCAAAGCTCCAAGGCTCTCTTCGCTCAATCTTCTTCGACTTTCTATTGCGTAAGCAAAATAATCCATCCATAGGGTTATGTCTTTCTATATACTTTTGATAATTCATACTCTGCTCGAATAGGGACTCCGTCACCTATCCAAGAGGGAGGGGTGGTCATAAGCTCTTGGATGTGCTTAGCATCATCCTCTGCGCTACCCTCATCTACCTCGACCACTAGCTCGTCATGCACGTGCATGACCACATCGTATCCAGCGTTATTGACTAGGGTCAACCCGTTGGAAAAAACACTTCGCGCTTCTCTCTGAAGTATGTTCTCAAAGATCTTCGCTCCATACATAAACGACCTCCTCTTGTCGCCTCTTCTTACTATGCACGACCTCCCCCTTCGTGGCTTTATCTCTGGTCGCACCTTGAAGTACTCAAGCAACTCTCCGTTCATAAGCCTATACTGAAAGCCAGACCCGTCAGAGTTGGCGTACTGAGTTTCAAGCTCACGCCACTTGCGCGTTATCAAAGGGTTGCTCTTTCTGAACGCAGTCACTTGAAGCCAAGCGTTGACCCAATGTCTCTTGGTGTCCTCGTCCAGATCCTTCCACTCGGAAACCCTGTCCTTGGCATACTTGTTTATATAACTTCCGAACTCGAAAACCTTCTTAGGGAGAGGCTCTCCGTCCAATATGTCTAGTTTGTTATATGTTTTGACGTTTTTGTAGAACCTGTGCCACCCAGTTCCGTACCCCAATGAGAGCATACGGATCTTTGCGAGCAGGTACATATCGGGGTCATCCGATTTTAGGCTTGTTCCAGTATAGCCCATCGTTTGACGGGCGTGGGCTTCGTACGGGTTTAGCCCCTCCCTAAGTAAATTTATAGTAGGTTCGTCCTCCAGCCACTTAGCCATAAGTGTGGGCTCAATGGCATTAAGGTCGATGAGCACTAAGGTCTTGCCGTCGCGCGCCTTTATTAAGTTCCTAAGCTCACATCCGTACTTGGCTTCTCGTGGGAAGTTTTGGACGTTCAAGCTACCACCGCTAACAAACTTCCCTCCTGCGCTTCCGTCAGCGCCTCCCGACCAACGTAGTGTATGAGTACCGCAGTACTTTAATGCGTAGCTAACCCACCAATTACCATCGGAATCTTTATACGCCTTTTCAATCATGGACTCAATCTTCTTTATTAGAGAGTTGATCTCAGAGTGCGACTTAAAAGCGTTTACGAAAGCGTGCGTTTTTCCGTACGCTTCTACCCATTCTATATACTCGTCCTCCTCCTTGGAGGTAGTGGATGGGCAAGGTATGCCCACCTTCTCGCATTGCAGGGCGAGCCCAGGCATAGACCCTGGCTCGTAGGGCTTGTTGTACTTTGGGTTTATCTCCTCCGTGTACTCAAGCAGTCCCCTAGCCTTAAACAGCTCTTTAGATAACAACTCTTTCCACTCAACGGCAGTCTCCATGTCGAACGGAAAACCCCTATGGGTCATCTCCCTAGTCTGTACGGACAGACCCCTTTCGCTTTCGGGAAAGGTCGATCCTAGCTTGTCCCAAATCTTCCAGCACCAATACGCATCAGCGTCGGCATACTCTAGAAGCTCCTTGTCCTTGCCCTCAGCAATAGCGTCCTGCCAAGTCCTGCCCTTCATCCAGTTTCGGATTCCTTTATCAAGGTTCTCCCCAAAAAGAGAGTAGACAGCACCGTTCAAACTGCGTGCATAGTAGCTGTAGACGCAAAGGTCGGCGGTGCAGTAGACGGGCTTTTCGAGAACCCACTCGGGAACCCTTCCTAATTCGACAAGCCTCTGGGTCATAGCCCAGTCAAAGCCTGCGTTGTGGTGGACGAAAAATTCGCTATCCCTTATGGACTCCCAGTCAAATTCGTCGGGCAACCCCGCCCATCTTCCTATCTTTGGGTTGTACGCAGAGAGCATGTAGATGTCGTCATGGTGACCACCTCGCTCCTTGTCGCATAGGATGCTAGCGTAACCCCTGTTTCCTTGTTTTGTTACCGACCTTTCGTTGTCGTATCTTGTCTCGTAATCAAGAGCTGTAAATAATGGCATAGTTAAAAAAAGAAGCGGAGGGCGGGTCGTCACACACCAAGGAGGGGAACACAAAAAACCCCCTTAAAAGACGACCGCGCCCTCCTAAGATATTAGATAAACTCGGCGAGCCAGTTTACCAAGTCACGGTTATTCGGAGCGCCTCGCACAATCTTCGGAACGGCAACTGTGTTGCCATTAAACACGGCTTTGTCCGAAAACAGGTTGAAGCTCCCAAACAACAAACCACTCCGCAGGTATGTCCTGGCGGCTGTGTTGATGTAGTCAGCGGCTCGGTAGTAAGCTACTCCTCGGATCTTCCACTCAGCGAATGCGTAGAAGGTTTCGTCCCCATCCTCGTCCATATGACCATATGGAAACCATTGCGACATATTGCTATGGTTAGCCAATTCGGTCTTGTACTTAAGCATGGCTTCCTCGTCCTTATCATCCTTAGGCTTCGTGGGAGCGTCGGGCATCTTGATGCAGATGAAGGTAGTGGCTACGGGCTTCCATGTTGCAGGAATCCTGTTTCCATTCTCATCTTTGGTTGCCGCGAGAGTACCACCCATCGCGTAGACCTCGTCCTTGGTAGACGCAAGCCTTGGCATCTCATCCCCTCCGTAGGGCACGTTTTCCTCATAGCTCTTCTCCATACGCAGAACGGTGATCTCGAGAGGATCTCCACCCATCTCGGCGATCTGGCACTCGCCTTCCAACACAACTGCACCCTTGGGGTAGCGGTCAGAAAGCGGTCCAACGCCCTGCGCGAATTGGAACTTGGGGAACGTCATGTCCTCCGTTCCGAAATCCCCAACGACAGCACCCAATGGCGCGATCTCGTCGGGGGAACTTACTGCTATCTCGTCAGCGCTCTTAGGAGCGATCTCGTTCTTATCTTCTTCTTCTTTTTCTGTATTTACTTTTGTAGTCATTACTCTTGTTATTACTTTTGTTATTACTTGTTACTCGCTCTGAGGTAAGGGGTCTTCACCCTCTCGTCGTCCGAGGGGATCAGCCCCGCCTCGGCGAGCATTTTTTCAACGTTCGCCCTAGCCTCCTTCTGCGTTAGTCCCGCAGATTCGGCGTAGAGCTTGGTCAAAGCTGGTAGGCTTATTGAACAAGCCTTTTGAAAATCATCGGCGCTTATCTTTCCCTTGAGGGCTTCGAACGCCTCATTAGCGTCGTCAACCTTAAGAGTAGATGCTCGAAAATACAACCCGAATCCTGGTATATCCATACCTTCCTCGTAAGCAAGCTCGAGGGCTCTTTGATCAACGGCTTTTTTCCATCTCTCGATAACAGATCCGACACGCTTCATCTTTGAAAGAGTATCGGGGTCGGTCACGACAGCGGGGTCGGCATTCTCCCATACCGCAAGCTCGAAATCTTCAGCAGAAGACTCGTACTTCTTAGCAAGGGGTAACAGCTTGTCGGCTAGGGCAGGACAGTCGACACGACGACCGCAATACCTGCAACCATCAGTCGTTGGGTTGAGAGGTGTTTCTGGATTGGTGGCTCGCTGTACGATTAAACGAACCCTGTCACGAGCAACCTCGAGGTCATCTCTGTCGAAGGTATGCTCGGAAACCTTGTCCTGTCTGGGCAGGAAAAACCTTATGGTAACTGTCTTTACCCATGAGTACTTATCGACTACTCCTATGGCGTAGGCTAGTCCCTGTACGTTCTCACTAGCTTCGTCAACAGCACCTATGCCGAACTTCCAATCGATCAGATCAGCGTGCTCCCTCTCTTTGTGCAAAAGAATAAGGTCACCCGTGCCGAATATGGTATTAACTGTAGATTTCGTCATAGTTATCCTTAATGAATTCAAATAGTTCCCTATTTAGTTTGAACCGACCGAGGGGGACGAAGTCCCCCGAGGGAGTCTTAATGTAAGTGAGTTCGGAATCGTTCTCTATCGAAACGCCCTTGAGCATGTCTCCGTTCAAAAGCGTAAGATTGTAAACAATCTCCTTATCTTCCATGGTATGTGGTTTTACTACGTCCATAGCTATTCTCTTGGTGGTAACAGGTGAATGGTTAACCGCTCTTCCTTGATGACTTCGTCTGCTTCCTCAATGAGGGGCTTAGCGTAATCAAGGCACTTCTGAACTAGGTTCTTTTGCTCGGGGGTCAGCCCCTCGAAGTCTTCGTTCTCGGTAGCCTCGTGAAGCATTGTGCCTTCCTCGGCAGCTGGGTTGGTCTCGTTAGAACCTCTGTACCCAGGACATATCTCAATCCATTTGAGTGCAGATGGTCCAAGTGAGTGGTGTACTTCTGGGCTACTCATTTTGTAAAGTCTCTAATTGCTCTTTGGAAACTAACCGCATCCCGCGCGAAGTGGGTGGTTAACACACCTCCTTCTTTATTTCCGCTCATGTAAAGTTTTATCTTTTTCCCTTTGGTGGGAGCGGGTAGTACGCCTAGCTTATGCCCGAACCAAACCCATATTGCAAAAATAATATTTCTCATTTGAACAGCTCCTTATCGCAAAGGTAACAAGGTCCGTGACCAGGTTCGGGACAGCTGTGACCATCGGATAGGCTGTCGGTACAATGCTTATGCACGCAACCTCCGAAGGCACACAATACTATCATGGTAATCACAGTAGCGGACATCAGTTGGAAGCCTTCCTTCCTCCAAGCCTTTGCTCAAGGTCATCGAGCTTCATGACGGCAGACTCAAGCAAGCACTCGTTAAAAGCGATACGCTCGATCAAGGCTATGGAGTTGCCGTCCGCCTCTAGATCGTCATTGACCTTTAGCTCGGACAGCATCTTCTGCAAGTACTCGGATCTTGTCGATAGGAATCTAGACAGCATGGCGGTCTTGTCCATTATCCTTTCGGACACGTTCTCGGGTAGTTCATTCATAGGGTCTTCTTTATCAAAGCCCTTACTATATGGTATGTTAGTTTTAGACATCGTATTCTTCGTAATTGACAGCGCCAAACATGGGATCGCTTAGATCTCCATCATTGAGCATGTCTAGATTTGTTAGTTTTGATTGAACGGCACGGCGCACGCAATCCTCAACAGTATCAGCCGCAAACACGACGTATTGTACTGCCTTGGACTGAGAGCCCGACCTATGTATTCTGCCGAGCGCCTGACGGAACTCTATTGCGGAAAAACCTGGGGACACCACCGACATTCGAGGATGTCCCCCTAGCTCGTCATGTAGGGAGAGACCGACGCCTCCTGCTTGTATCATGCAAACGATAACCCTAGAATCGTTGCGCTGAAAGGAGGCGACAGCCTCGTCCCTATCTCTGTCTTCTTGACCGCCCATGACGAGCGAGACGGGTACGTCGAGCTTGGATGATATTGCCTCGAGCGTATCCCTAAAATTTACAAATACTGCAACGGACTTGCCCTCGGACAACCCGTTATTAATCAGCTCCAAGAAAGTAGGAACTTTGAGCAGTTCAACCTGCTGTCTGGCGCGTAGCTGAATAACCAAGGGGGAGTCCATGTCGGAGTCGTCTATGACTTCCTGTAGGCGCTCAAGCTCATCAGACATTATGGAGTATGCCTCATTGATATCGTATGCGGAGTCACCCTCAAGGTTAAAGGACTCCACGATCAGTTGATTGTCTGGGAAAGTACCCTCGGGTAGGTCAGATATCTTTATCCTCGAGCCCAGCCTGCCCGTGACGAATATGTCATCGTGCAAACGCTTGAGGACATTCGGAGAGCCCGAGAAGTCGAGCCCTCCGAACCATCCCTTGCGACATCCGTGCTTCAAGCACCATGTCCAGTGGTCTCGGTAACCGTGCAGTCCCAATGCGTACCCGATAGCCTTCATATCTCTAGGATCGGAGCACGCAGTACCGCTCAGCATTAAAGTCTTTATATTGTCACGCTTGGCGGAGGCGAGGAGCTTGCTGTTAAGGCTCTTCTCCCCCTTGCACTTATGGACCTCGTCAAAAATGATCATGACCTTGCTCTTGTCAAGCAACCATGCGAACCTGTCACCACGTCGCTCGACGTGCATGGTTAGGTTTCCGCGAGTGAGCTTTTCGTAATTGTAAACAACAGGCTCGATATCACCAAGGATATCCTTGATCCATCGCTTCCATGAAGAGATCACGCTCTTGGGGCAAACGACAACGGGGTATAGCCCCAGCTCCTTGGCGGCGATCAATGCCATAATCGTCTTGCCCGTACCCATGTCACTCGCATCAACGGCAACGTTGAATCGATTGATCGCAAAGCAGAGCTTGTTGATGTGATCCCTCTGCCAATCGTGAGCTTCTACGGTCATTCCGACTCCTTCTTTATTTCGGATACTAGATCGCTAGTGTTGCGCAACTTCTTAAGCGCACGGCGTTCGATCTGATGGACGGCTTGTTTCGAGATGCCTGTAAAGTCGGATATCTCTTGGTAGGTGTGCTTATACCCTTGCTTGAGCACAGCCATAAGGCAGAGCAGTATGTCGGTAACCTCTTTGTTCAAATCGGAGCTACGTTCCCAAGGGTCGTTGTATCCTGTTATCCAATTAAGGCAGGTACGACAGGGGTAACCAGTCTCCTTCGACAGATCGCGCGCTTTGCGCATGTTGCCCGTGCGAACTTTAGGATCGTAAACGTGCTTCATTCGTTCTCCGTAAGTTCAAGTACCTTGTCAATGTAAGCATTGCTGATGCCACGCTCGGAAGTATGCCTGTCAGTAGACTTAACACCTTTACGATTGAGATAAAGTATCTGCCCGCCCAATGAATGAACCATCTGCGCCTCGTTGTTAAAACGAAGGTCGTCTATGTAAATGTGAGCGTCGTGCCTAGTCTTGCGTATATTCAAGATAAGCTCCTTAATGGCGTTAACCCATATGTCGGGATGGATGGTCTCACGACCCCATGCCGTACCCAAGGATTGCAAGAGCTGTCGGGGAGTCTTGCCACCAAGCCATTCGATAGGCTCGGTCTTCAAGTCGTTCTCGTAGACGTACTCGTCACCAACCAACTGCGCTAGCATCTCTCTTATGGGAGTCGCGAAGCTCAAGATCAAGCAAGTCTCGCCAATCTTGGATCTGTCGGCGCATAACTTGCGCGCCAAAGTCGTTTTGCCAACGCCTATCGGTCCTGTCAATGCTGTCAAACTTCCCTGTTCCATTATTTTACGGATACGTGAGTGAGTGTTTTATTAGAAATCTTTACCATTTTGTTGGCTTTTTCCATGGCTTCATCATCTTCGTGCGCCTTGACCTCGCCTATTATTTCTGAGAACGGAGGCTGACGAGCCCCTTCCAAGAGAGCCCATACCTTGTAGGTTTTTATCTTACCTTTTTGTTTCATCAGTACTTAAGCTCCTCGGGGTCTATCCCGTCTTTTTTAATCAAAAGACCAAGGCGGTGTCTTACCTTCTTTAGCGCTTGGAACTCGATCTGTCGGACGCGCTCGCGGGTAACGCCCATAGCGTCGGCTATCTCCTCTAGGGTGTAGCACCTGCCTGGCTGGGCGTTCTCGGCAAACTTTCGAAGGCGGGAGTCACTATCCTCGCCGTACTCTTCTTCATGCTCCGACTGTGACATCTTTGTGGTCTCTTTCGAGTCGTTCGACGGCTTGCTTGAGAAGGTTTGAATGAATCTCGTAGGTAGTGAACTTCGCTTCGCACTTACGGCACTTACGCCTTCGGTAAACTCGGTCGTTAAATCGTATGGATCGGATAACTCTTGAAGCCTCGCTACTGCATTTTGGGCACATGGCATATTAGTTGTGTTTTGGAATCTAGTATTGTGGTGAAGAAACACGAATGTATACGCCCTGTATACATAATGCAAGACTTTTTTACTTTTTTTTTCGTCAGGAGCACCTGCCTGTATATCAGCTACTTAGGTAAAATTTTATTGTCCCTGAAATAATTTAAAATCAATAAAGCGTCGCAGTTTGCGTGAGTTATGCCCTTGAGCTTGGGGAACAGCCGAACGGCGTTGTCCTTGAGTGCGCGCTTGCGGTCGGAGTAGCCCATCTTGGGACGCAAACCTTGCAAGCCTTTCTGCCAGTCTTTCGGTTTGATAAGGTGTACGGGAATCTGCAAGGTGCGAACGCAACCCATCTCGAAACCCATGTTGTAACCGAGCTTGAAGCTGTCGCTGTTCTTCGTAAGAGGACTAACGAATACGGGGACGTCTTCCATGACGCAGATCAAATCAGTCAAATCAAGACGGATTACATAATCTATGAAGTCGGACTCCGTAGTGAACTTACTAAGCTCAATCTGATCGAGAAAATCCTTGGACTGTCTCCAGTACGCAAACCCTCCCTTGCGACCAGGGTCAATGGATAGGATGTCAGTCTTTGTTTCCATCTCTAGTTCTTTTAAGATGTTCTAATAAAGCCTCCCTTATAAGATTGCTTTGCGAAGTCCGCCGAAGGCGGGCTAAGCGAAGCAGGCGTGAATGAGTTTCGTCGTCCAACCGAACGTTTATCTGTCGGTCGAGCTTTTCGTAACCAGTATTATCAGGCATAAAACGACCATAGCACAAAGTAAGGCTAACCTCACGCAAATGTATAAGGTATGTATACATATAACCATGGTTAGGGGGTGGTTAGGCAGGGGTTTTTGCCTAACCAAAACCACCTTCAAAAAGTGGTTAGGGGAAATTGTTGCCTAACCACCTGCCTAACCAAGGTAAGTTGTTGCCAGCCAAGGAGATCCCAGCATGTGGTTAGTTGGTTACCCAGTTTGACCCTTTTCTCTATAGCGCTCAAAAGTAGAAAAATTTTAGAAATAAAGTAATAATATAAGAAGTAATACGCGCGCGAGAGGCTAACCACTAACCATTCTGGTGTTGAATGGTTGGATATCCTTCGTCGAATAGTTTGGCTATAACCAGATCGTACTCGTAGTCTTTGGGATCTGAATCTGGACCTGGGCAACTGCAATCAGCGTAGTGCATCTTGCATCCATCGCACCAAGGCTCCCCGCAATCTGGACACTCGGAACATTCGCTGGCTAGCTTAACTGGTTTACTAAAGTCTATTGAGTCCATCTCTTAAACACCTCCCAATTGTTTCTGTATTTTTCCGTTATCGCCCTCGATCCGTTTTCGGTGTGAGGGTAAAATCTCAAAGTCCTGCCTCCCTTTATACACTCGTCCATATCTATGCACGGTATCAAGTACCATTGGTTTACAGGCTGTATGTAAACAGCCCACACATCCACCTTAGCGCAGTCCAGGCTGTCAGTAGAGTGGCTCTCCACATCTCTTATAGCAGTTATTGAGTACCTGTCTGCCGTGTTCTTGGTTTTCTTATGCTTGCATGCATTGCCAGTACCTTTTACCTGAACCTTGAAATAGTTCCCCGCCTGATTGACAACTAAAATGTCGTGCGGGAGAAAATCCCCCAAAGGGATATGTGGGTCCATCCCCCTTTGCATGCATTCGTATGCAAACAGCTGCTCGTAAGAAGCCCCTGCTCTTTTAGTCCCCTTGGGGTTCAGCATTTTGGGTATCTTCTATCTCCGAAGTCCAGTCGTAATAGTCTTCAAAAGTCAAAACCGTGGTAACAGACTTCTCATCCTCATTGAACAGTATGTGAATGTGCACAGTGCTCCCATAATCGTCGTAGAGGGCCTTATTCGGGCTTTTCTCACCTCTGCCCATACTCAACCCTTCTTTTTCCTAGAAAAGCTCCTGTTCGCGCTCTTTGGGACTACCTCTAAATTCTTACTTCTGTTGTCGCTAGTATCCCTGTTTTTATGATGGACGTCCTTTCCGTCTCCCTTTCTAGCTTTCCCCGCCTTAACCATCTTAGCTCGAGCAGAGTTCCTCTGAGCACGCCTTGTTTTCTGTTTTCTCTTAGCGTGGTATAATCGATATTCACGCTTGTAATCGCGTTTGGTAGCCATAATTTAAACGCTACATGTCGTATAACGACTGGACTACCGATTGCAATAGATGGGGGGTATTCATTCGCACAGTCTACTACTATCATCCACGGCTCGATTCAGTAACTACTCAATAGAACTCGTTCATACACATAACTGCTCGTCTCAGTACTTGCTCTGCTTCATCCCTTAATATTAATATACCAACCATAGTGCCATTAAGGAATTGCATTAAGAGTTCAGCTGGAAATAGAGAGATAATCTCGGGCGGTCCTAGCTCTTTTACATACCTTAATAATTATGTACCTACTACATTCTACTGCCTTTGCTATGGTTAGGTACAAACTCAAGCCGCCAAATGAGGCGCGCCAAAAGGCATTTCTTGAGGAACTGAGCAAAGAACACGAACGAAGCAGAGTATTACGAAATGAATACAACAAGCTTATGTTAAGGTCAGCGCTCAGAGCATGTGAACGTGAGACTCCCTACAAAGACGAAAGGTGGAAAGACGCACTCGTGGTGTTTGGACTATACTTCTTCTTTGTGTGGTTGTGTTACTAACATGCATCCTCGGGGAGTAAGAGGTTTTTTGTATTATCTGTCCTCTTACTCCCCTTCACTTTCCACGTGGTTAGGAGGTTGTAGGTCAGCTGTTGAGTCCTGCATTAAATACCACTCAACTCGTTGGTAGCTCTGGCGAGAATCAAGGATGCCTCCGTCTCTTTCCACCCACCACAACCCTTCCGTCTCACCTGCCAAGCGTTGTTACGGGGCAAGATACAGAACACGGTCGTACAACCGAGTAAGACACAAAGCCCGAACAGCAAGTGAGACGGAAACATTTCACACACACAAACCCAGTAAAAACAAAGAAAGGAAATTGTCATATGAAGACTCAAATCAATATCACTTAAAGCACTTTCGGCCCAGGTTAGGCTGTTCATTTCACGGATTTCCACTGATAACAAATAAACAAAAGGAAACCGTAATGAAAAACATACCAATAAGAGCAATCAGTCCTCTCGAAACAAGAGGTGCTGATCTTCCAAAACTCAACCCTCTTGCCAATACATATCTCAAGTTGTTGGAAAAATCAGAGGGTTCGAACAAGACGGACGCGCTAGTAGCAACCGCGTTCCTAGACACTGCAAAAGAGATCGTGAGGGCAGATCCACACACCCAATATGTCATAAAGTTAGCACTAAACGATGCTATCGATCGACACGAATTGAATAAGTTCGTAAAGCAGTACGGAACCGAGAAAATAGAGAGCTGGCAATCCCTAGCCTTCAAGGCAGGATCAGAAAGCTTGACAGCGTCCGCAGGTTATTTCCGAGGAAATCACCTTTAAGTTGGCTTCGGCCTGCCCCACTGGAAACAGTGGGAGTATTTCCAATGGAATATTTCATACTTGTGCAATCCGTCCTGCGGGATGTTTTCCAATATGATTTAAGTCCATAATCCGCATCACGCGGTGGGCAATGGTTGCCGTGCCCGACCCATAAAAACGCAACCAACAACACATGCATGTGTACACAAGCTAATCGTCTCGCTGGGGACTGTTGCCGTGCTCTGGCTTCGCAACAGTAGAAAAGAAGGATAAACGGCTATCCAGTCCTTCGACGATAAGACAGCTTGGTAGAGAACTCGCAGAAAACGCTCACCGCTCGCGATGGTGAGGCAGTTGGAGAAACAAACTTCGTAGCATAACTTACGACATCCGCACCGCTGCGGGAACAGTAACCTACGAACTGTCATCTCTCGGGTTCTCTACACAATTTCACAATCCACAATAACCAACTGCAAATCAGATGAAAAAAAACAAAACAAGTGTATTTGCACTAATCGTAAAGGAAATGGGTCGTTGGCGATTCGTCGGCTCATTTCTGAACAGAAAGGAGGCTCGCCAGTGGCAACTAAAAATACTGACACAACCAACCCAAATTCGAGAATTAAGCCCGCAACGGCTGAAGAAGTTCTCGGAAAGAACACCACCGCCCGAATGGGATCACCACTTATCGATGAGAACGGGCATCGAAAAACTCCAGATGGAAAGATCTTCATAAATCTATCCAACAGGAACAAATGCCACGTTATCGATAACGTCTACGGAAAGCTCGAATCGATTCAATCGATCAGCAGGAAACTCGCAAAAGAGTACGCCTACAGAAACGGCATGAAATGGTTCCTTCCAACCTACCAAAGGATTGCTCAAGTAATTGAGGTCGGAAGACGAGAAGGTCTGCTCGATCAATTATTCCTGGCTGGTTTCGCAGGAAAAGGACGTAACAGCATCTGCGCAAACCAAAAGATCGGTTCGTTCAACGACTGCGAAGTCTTCATACAGCTCAGAGGGTTTAAGCACATCAACGATCTAATGCTAGACAATATGGAAGTTGTTTCTGGCAGATCGATAAAGTGCAGTCCCAAAGGAAAAACAAGAAAGCTGTCGATCCTGAACAAAATCGGAAAATGGCTATGGGAACTTTGACATGTGCTTAAAATCTTTCCCACTCAAAAAAGCCGTTGAACAGCTCGTAAAACATTCAGAAGACTACGCTGAATCACTGCCTGATTCTCAAACAAAATCAGACATAGAAGAAGCAATCAGAGTAGTCGGATACGAGCTTCTTCACGTCGGCAATAAAGTTTCAGACATATCCTTCGTAGGTCACGACGACCTAGAAGAATCAGATTAAATTGTCTCGGAACCGTATATAAACGCAGAGCAATCAGAAATGATTGACAAAAAACCTATAGGAGAAACTGTATAATGTCAGTTACCGTTAATGGATCTATTGGTCAGAGCATGACGTGGCAAGCCACGCCTGGTCAGACCGTAGGGGAAGTGATCAGTCACTTATCCCCGATGTGGGATCTTGGTAGTTCGGTCATAGCAGTATCGAATGGTGTAACGCTTAGTGCAAACGATCAATTGGTCGATGGACAAGCGATTCAGCTTCATACTCAGACCCACTCCAAGGCGTCCTAACATAACACAATACTATCATAATAGATAGGCATGACGCACTTCGTTAAGTGCGAACACAACCTCTACTAAATCATTACAAAAAGAGGGAAAGCGGTTCAAGGAACGCTACACAATAAACCTTGATAAGACGTAAAACTTATTAAACGGGGCCAAGTAGGTTAGATCTAACGATCTGCCTGCTTGGTCTTTTTTTTTTCTCAAACAATCAACCACAATGAATCGAATATTCAACTTTGACGAGACAACAAAAGAAGACGATGACGAGACAACAGAAGGAGAACTGATTTTCTCCCACCCTCTTGAAGCTTACAACTTCAGAACGGCTGTCAAGAGAGCAAAAGAAAAAGACGAAGAACTAATGGAGTGGCAAGGACAAAAATTGCACACGAAATTCGCAGAATATCTATGCGAACTTCTTGTACAAGAAGGACTTCTGCTCGACGAAGATAAACTAAACAACCCAACTAATAACTAACCATGCCAAATAAAATCAACCAATCGGAAACACACACCGTACTTCTAGACGACAGTGTTTTCGAACTTCAAATATCAAGGAAATACCTTGGTCAAATCAATATCGGAACTATAAAGGATCAAGAAAAAGCAGTAAGATACTCAGCATTTGAGAACGAACACACTGCACTGTTCGGGATTCCTTGCGAACATGGCGGAACAACCAGGCTTTACAGCATAACGCCTATCAACCACGTCGCATTCCAAGCTGGAGGAGACACCTCAAATTCACAATTAGATGAAACTCCTCCGTCTCCATATGCAATTCACCCAGTTCTACCGAACAAAAGAGATGGAGCTGAAGGATTAAACGTGATTGGCAGACAATACCCAATCATGAACTTCTTCGTAAAACCACCCAACGGAAGATCAATGTACGCCATCTTAGACTGGCACGGCGCAAACCACATCGCTGGTCTAAGAATACTTATGGCTCTAATTGATGAGTCAGGAATCACAAAACTATACTCCCCGCCAATTCCTAACAATCATGGTGACGGAAACATATGCATTGGAAACCTGACCAGTAATCTCGAACCAGGATTCTCGACCAGAACGATTGATAAAATCATAAAAGACTCGACAACCTCTGGATTCAATAGCGATATCCAAATCTCGTATACAGACAAAGGATACTTCAAACAAGTCAGGAACAGTGAAAAATGCGAGTTCGTATGGACAAGACCACTGCACACCTCCTCAAGAGCGCTCGATACATCAAGAGCAGACCTGAGACACCTGTCCTCATGCATCACGCTACTCGAGCAGAGCCCGATCAAAAAGCTACCGATTACTACAACTCTTGATAAATACGTTCAGCCCGATGAAAACGAAGAATCGAACACTGCAGATACAGATTCAAATTCAAATATCGAGACGAACGAAGAACAAACTAACAACGGGATCGCAAGAGATGAAAACTTAGCGACACCTCCAGGAGAAACTATTCAAACGCTTGATGATGCAGAGCCTGTAGTAGTATTGCCCGAAGGTTACGAAGAACCCGCTCAAGAATCTGACGATATTATTGAAGCTAACCTAGCCAACGCCAGGCGAGCACACGAAGAAGCCAACAACAGAAGGGGTGGAAACGATGAGTAGAAGAATCAAATCACTAAAAGGGATAATCCCATCTAAAGGATCTATTGAGCATACGGTACTATCATCTGCAAGAACTGACAAAAAAAATGATCCAAGTTATAACAAGTGCTTCATCAAGAATATCCTCCAAGATATTGTTGAAATCCAACAGTTAGTAGGCATTGCGTCCAGGTACTTAGAAAACACTGGCTTGAGCATAACAGGAAAAATCAACAATTACTCAAGCAAATCAGTTGTGCCAAATAGATTCCCGTACGCTTACACGCAAAGAGAAAACAACAATATTCTCAACCAACGCTTCAACGATGGTTCACTGATTGATTTATTGTTAGAAGATACAACTTGTGACACCTCAGAGGAAGTTCTCTTAACGCAAATCAACCATCTGATGGACCCGTACAATGACGAAGAAGTATCTTATCAAAACGAAGCATTCCTAAACATAGAAAACACTACAATTAGTAAGTCTGTTAAAGAATCGCTCGAAGCAGTAGCTCATAACGTGCTTGAACTTCAAGATTCAGACAAGATCAACAACGGAAGATTGCTCAACTTATTCTTAGCAACCACAAAACAAATACTAAAATCCATTATCATAAATCTAGAAAGGAAAATATGAACTTAATTAATTCACTTCACCTCGTCGGGTGCGGAGGAGTCGGGTCAAAACTGACAAGAGAAATAATAGACTCTCATCAGTTTTCGCTCAAAAACATCATCCTCTGGGATTCCGACGTTGTAGAAGAAAAAAATCTAGTCAGACAACTCTTCTCAGAAAAAGACGTCGGCTCCAGAAAAGCAGAAGTGCTTGAAAACAGGGTTCTCGCAAGTCCCTCATTCAACGACACGTTTCAAGAAGGCGGTATGTCATACTCGATGGGAGACTTCAACATATCCTCTGCCACAGACATGGGTCTGAACATGTCTCACTGGAAAGAAAACACTGTAGTCATAATGGCTACGGATAATCTAGAATCAAGACTGTTGGCTCTTCAGCTACTTGATGAATGGGGACAAAAGGATTCGCTCATCATATCGGCAGCAAATGCAACAGCAGATGACGGCGCGGGTATTGGATGCACTGCATGGGTATATAAATCTGCTTGGAAAAACTCAAAAAGAGATCCAAGAAAAAGACACAACCTAGATTGCGACCTGGAATCAATAAACTCTGGACGACCATGCTCAGAAGACGACAGCTCTCAGACAAACATCGCCAATAGTGGTGCTTGCCAAAGAGCCTTGGAACTACTGACTCTATGGACTCATCCAGAATACTCAAACAACCCACACTACGTAAAACATATGCCCGTAGAACACGTGCTAAACTGGAAGCAACTATCATCATGATCACTATTAACAATGCAGAAAATATAATCACTATGCCCAACTGGTTTCGTGGTCTTATAGAATCCAGAATGCTCGTACCATTAGTTAACGACTCAAACAATCCGATTGTAAAGTCTTACCTCAGCAGAGTATTCAAAATTCCAACAAGCGTGGAGTTTAACAACGTGGTTCAAGTCTTTAAGAAAATAAAAGAAAAGACTAACGAGACTCCAGAGATGTCCCGAACCATGAATCTTGATAATTACAAAAGATTCAGACGTCAATACTATCCAAAGCTACCGACTGTAAATAAAGCCGAGAATAATATGGAAAACCATCTAGACAAAATTCTATCAAAAAGAAGTTTACTAGGTCTACCATTCTACACGGTTCGGAGACAAAGAATAAACATACCAGTGTTCATAGAATGTTTCTCAGAAGAGCTTGTTACTAATAACAACAGAAAACAAGAAAGAGCATTGTTCTACTTCGCTTCGGATATATTAAATGCGATCACAGCCCAATGGAATGAAGATCGCACCAATAATGAAAAAGACTCATGTACGGCTGAAACATACTCTATGCTGACGAACATGATTTCTGCTAGCGCAAAAGCATTTGTGCGTGTGCTAGTTGACGAACATCACGACCCCTCCGCATCTCACTGCTCATTCAAGTGCTCTGAACTAGTACCAGCATTAGGCAATTCCGCTCACGACAACAAGCAGGTAAAAGAGTTCGTAAATCAATACGCTAAGCACGAAAGTATCCCAAACATTAGGGACGGAAACGATTCGATAAACGTAATCATGTACCCGCTTATGGACTGGGCTTCAAGACTCGTTTCGCTATTAAACATTGAATCGAGATCAGCCTTAGCAGATCTGTGTATTAGCAAATACCCAAAATCACTTCTGTCAAAACACAGAAAATATTGGAATGATCAAGACAATAATGGAACGCTTAGAGGAAGTATAATCACATCAATAACTGCTTGGAAAAAGTCACCAAACTACATGGGAAAATCGTACATACGAAAAGTAGGAACATGGGTAAGAAACACCAGGCTTCTTCCAAGCGCTAAGCACAGAGATCTACTATCACCAGACAATGTAGACATGATCATGGGGAAATTCAAAACCGCAAGAGAACAAGCCGAAACAATATCAAGACTAGAAAGCAGACACTCTTGCGACTTCAGAACAATAGTAAATGGATCAATAGAAGTGTCAGACATTGAACAAAACGAAAATAACAACCAAGGAGAAAACTAATAATGCCACTACTTATTCACGAAGGATCGGTGTTTCAAGCTGTTGATAAAGGATTATTCCAATCCTATCAAAAAATTGAAGCAGTTGAATCCGAACCATTAACTCGCTGGAATGGAGGAAAAATAACTCTAGAACAGTGGGAAGATGTCAAAAATATCTGTGCCCATACATTCAAAGAACACAAATCCGAATGCATGATCAGACTGTACTACTCACCAGAATCGAGCAAATGGCTGTTCATGTTCTACCCTCAAAAAATGACGTTCATGACCGTAAAAGATGACTTCGAAAGCGACATGCTGACCGAAGCATCTAACGGGGATAACTTCATTGAAGCTGGTTCAGTTCACCACCATTGCAGTACAGGAGCATTCCAAAGCAGTACTGACCATACGGACGAGATTGGATGCAACGGACTACACGTAACTCTTGGAAAAATGGATGACGATATGTACGACATACATACGAGGTTCTGCGACTCCAAAGAGTTCTTCACTCCAAGCATACTATCATTCTTCGAAGCACCCGCCTGGTTAGAAGAAATACCGCAACCTTGGTATTCTGATGTTAAATACAGAGTAATGTCAGAACTGATCAAAAAGGCTGGCGATCCAGACAAAGCCAGAAAAGATTGGGTAAAAAACATAATACCTAAGACGACTGCCACAGTCCCAGCTGGATCACCTGGATATGGCTACGGGTACGCATCTCACCATACTGATCGCTACACTTATCAGACAGAACTAGATGCTGTTGTAGGACCCATGTCCATTCCAGAAAGAACTGCTACAAAAGAAGAAGTCGCTTCGGAAATCAATAACTACTATGAGAACATCGTAAGTGATGAAATATCAAATATCCTTCTGGACACAGACGACACCGTAACAAAAAGCCTGGGTTCAGATGAATACCTATCGTACATCGTTCAAGCCATACAGCTTAGCAAAAAGGGAGCAGAAGATCACGCAATGCCGTTCATGTCTGCACTGCACGAAAACATCAGAATGAGCATATCTGACTTAAGAGACGAGTTCAAAGACGAAAAGAACAAACCGCCTATCAATCTGACAGAATTCGGAAAGTGGATAAAAGATAAACCACTAGTTGCTTCAAACTCTGCAATGCTGGCTATAGCAGACCATGCAGAAACCGCAGGGATTGACAAAGAAAGCAATATGGTACACCCGATATTCTAATGGGGATAACGACAGAAGTATCGAGACAAATATCATTAAACTATTGGGAAATAGAAACTACACGAACAGCTCTGACTAAACACAGGCGAGATACAATACGAAAATCAAAGCCATCGATTAGAAAAAGAGTTATCGGTAACATCGATTCAACCCTCAACAAACTTGGATCAAAGACCTAACCATAGCAGGTCTTTATCGTACACGCCACGCTCGACTACTATCATGTGGTCGGGCGTGGTTTTTTT
>TARA_R100001463_G_scaffold6723_1_pt1 | contig 28773 bp, 52 predicted proteins | sample TARA_R100001463 | Tara Oceans TARA_R100001463 (sample SAMEA2622242) | marine metagenome | biome: marine biome (ENVO:00000447); feature: deep chlorophyll maximum layer (ENVO:xxxxxxxx); material: "saline water (ENVO:00002010), including plankton (ENVO:xxxxxxxx)" | depth 40 m
TAAAGCAAGGCACAGAAAAAACATTGCTAGAGGTAAAATGTCTGGTGCTTATTGGGCAAACAAGGTAAAGTGGTAATGGCTAAAACAGTAAGTTGGAAATGGGGTAATAAAAGATACTCAGGTAAATTAATTAGAGAAACTAAAACACACAAATTTGCTAGAACAAAAAATGGCAAAATTAAAAAGATAAAGAAAAAGGGGAAATAGTATGCCAAAAGGAAAAGGCTATGGTTTCGGCAAAAAGAAGCCCATGAAAAAAAGAAAAAAAGTTAAATCCAAAAGAAAGAAAAAGTAATGTATAGGTTCGGTAAAAGATCTAGAGAGCGATTAAAAGGTGTAAAACCTGAGCTAATATTTGTCTTGAACGAACTTATCAAAATAATGGATGTAACCATTATAGAGGGGGTAAGGACACAAGATAGGCAGGATGAGTTAGTTGCTAAGGGTGCTAGTAAGACGAAATATTCAAAGCATATTGAAGGTAAGGCTGTAGACCTTGCCCCCTATCCCATTGACTGGGATGATAGAGATACATTTCATTATATGTGTGGAATGCTTAGAGGTATTGCTCATGTAATGAAAATACCTGTTAGGGTTGGATGTGATTGGGATAGTGATGGACAAACTAAAGATAATAATTTTGACGACCTAGTACATATTGAATTAAAAAGTTAGATGTTTAACTTTTTGTATTGTATTAAAAAGGATAAAAGAGTAATATAGGAACACTATGGCATATTGTACAAATAGAGATTTAAAAGATATATTCCCATCAATAGATGAGTTTGACACTAAAACAGCTTTATATGGCTGGGTAGTTCATAGCAGTAATCTATATAGGGCTGATAACAGTGGTTTAGTAACACAGCTTTTTGCTAATGGGCAAGATTTAGGCTCTGCTCAAGCAAATAGTGGGGTAGTTGATTCTAATGGAGAGTGGTTTTATGAATCTTCCTTAGATGCTGTTTACTATTACAATAGTGCCACTAACCCTAATGATATGTTAATGGAATCTGGAGATGATTGGGCAACATTAAAAACACGCTATATTTCAAATGCCGAAAAATACCTTGATTCTAGGTTGGATGGCAGACTACCCAGAAAACAATTCAAAGATAAAGATGGTAATTACGACTATATGATTGTAAGAACCACAGCTTTACTTGCTTGTTCATTTCTTATTAGGGCAAACGATCCTACATCTGAAATAGCAAATGCTTTATTTGAAGAGGCAGATAGAAACATAGCATCATTAAATGATGGATCAACAAAATTATCTTGGCAAGTTACAGGAGACTCTAGTAAAGGAGTTATTAGGCAAGTATCTGTAAGTGGTGCTATTAATTTAGTAGATACTAGAGGTCACTATCACGATATATATGATAGGGTAGGAGTAAAAATTACTACTGCTGGAGCTATGGGGACTGCTAAATATTCCGTATGGCATAAAGATGCAGATAACTTAGGTGCTGAAAGAATGAATAACGGAGAAACTGCTGACTATATAGAAACAATTAATGGACAATATCAAGCATTGGCTAGTGATGTCTATATAAGATTTGCAGGAGATACTGCTGATACAGCAACTTTAAATGATAAATGGGAGATAGAGTTTTTTGGTAAGAATGAATCTGTAGATGATGCAGGGATGCCTTACTCTATTAGGATGACTCGTAGATGATTTCATTTGTTAATATATGGGATGACAAAATATTAGATACTATTAGGACTTTTTTAAATACTGAGTTCGCTGGTAGTATTCCTGTTTATACAGGAGAATTTAAAGACATGGGTAACCAGTCTATAAGACTTAATCCTGTAGGCACGGATTTGATTGAGCGTATGTCTACAGCAGAAATGAGAGAATATATACTAGATGTATCATATACTTTCAAAGAAAAAACAGTCAAAAAGGATACTTGGGAACATATATTTCGCCAAATATCACACATAGAAGCTCTATTCTTTCAAAATGAGCATAATGTTTACTTTGATGGTAGACTATTAAACTGTCGTATTAACGAGAAGGAAGAAGATGAAGAAGTTATTGATGGTTTAAATGTTATGAGATGGGAATGGAGAGGTAAATACTTAGGAAACATATCATAAAGTAATAAGGAATACGGTATGAAAGTAAAGTTAAAAAAAGATGAAAAGCTATCTTCTAATAACAACTATTGTAATTTAGCTTATAAAGATTGGGTAGCTCTTAATCAAGGTAAAAGTGTTGAATTAAGTGAAATACCAAAGCAAATTAAAGATAAAATAGAAAGTAAAAAAAAGGAGATAGAAAATAATGGCTAACGCAGTTTTTTCACCAAGAGATTTTAAGGCATATGTGATAGAAGAAACTACAACTGGTAATGGTTTTGCTAGTGGATACACTAATCCAAATGCACCAGCAATTACTGCTGATTTACATCAATTAGATATTGATTCTGTTGCTTTTCCAAGTTTAAGTCCTAATCAAGTTACAGCAGTAAGATCAAGAGGTGGTAGAGTTTTAAATAAAAATGATTTTTTTCAAGACAATGAGATAAGAGCATTAGAGGTGTCTTTATCAGGCACTTTTCATAAAGACGTAGCAACAACAATGTTAATGCAAAGTGTTACTGCAACAGATTTAGGTAATGCTGTTGCAGATGTTGTTTTAGGTGCAACACCAACAGGTGTATCAGGTAAATATGGACAAGCAGAAAGCAATAAAACTTTTAGTTTGGTTTTAGCATCTCCTGATACAACAGACGGCTTTAATATTATTATGCTAGGTTGTTTATGTACAAGTTTTACTATAAATGCAGACATAACTGCTGATGGTGGTTTATATAAATTTGAAGCTACAATATCTAGTGGTAGAAACCCAGTTACTAATAACGCACAAGCTCCAGCAACTGCATCTAGCGGTTCAGCATTTGGAACTGGTTTAATATCGTTAATTAGTGCAACTTCTGCTGATATTTATGTCGGTGCAGTACAAGCACCTGTAATAAGTAGCTTTAGCACTACTATAGAAAGCCCTGCTGTTTATACAGGTTTTTCAGATGCAGGATACCATTCTTTCGCTAGAGGTGCAGAATTTACAGTAACTGCAAATGCAACAATTAAATATGATTTAGCAACAAGAGCTTTATATGATTCTTTTAACACTCAAACAGCAGTAACTGAAGGTAATTTTTTTGCTATACCACAAGCAAGTAATAATTGCGGTATATCGATGCCTGATGGATTTTTAACAGATGTTACTTTCAATGAAGGTGATGCAATGATGTTAGATGTTGCTATGCAAGGTGTTAATGACGGTACGTCAAGCAATATAATTGAATTTGACCAAGCATCATAATGAAGAGCATTAAACTAGCTACTGACAAAGAAGTTAAAATAAAAGAAATGTCAGTAGATGATATAGACTTCTGCAATGATGTACCTGAAATGAAGTATGATGGTGATAACTTAGTAGCAATTAAAAATCTATCTAAGGCTAGAACAGCATGGATTCGTAAAGGTGTTGATGGTGTAGATGATAATTTCATTAAATCCTTAAATGATGATGAGAAAAATGAATTGTCTATTGCAATACAAGACTATCAACGCTTGGGGGAGTAGAAGCCCTCACACTAGAGTACAACCTTCGAGTTACAGACCAATGTGAGGGATGTGTGTATCATACATACCCATATAAAGCTCGTATTCCTATCCAAATCAATGGAAAGTATGAGACTCGTACATTTACATCAAAAGATGATGTGTATGCGGTTATTGACATATTAGCAGAAGAAGTACATCAAAGAAACAAAGAGGGTGGCAGTTTTAATGTTGCCGAGTCAGTAACAAAACAGTTACCCTTTTTTACCTGTAAAAATGTATTGCTAAATTCACAAGCACAGAAAGATATATCTAGATACATATATTCTCAACAGTTCGGAATATCACCATATAAGGGGACATATGGAGAGCAACCTAGTAAGTGGGTAGAAAAAAGTTTTTTAATTAAAAGTACCATAGAGAAAAAGAAATCAGAGGCTATGAATCATGGCAGATAAAGCACAACAAACAGTAACAATACAATTTAAAGCTAAGGGCGATGATGTCTTAATAACTACTATTAAGAAATTAGATGAAGCCACTAAGGGATTAATAAAAGCACAATCAACTATTACGCAAGTAGAAAAAAAGAAAGTTGCATCTACCAATACACACAAAAATGCAATTAAAAAACTTAGAGTTCAGTTACAGTTAGAAGGTAAAAGTTTAAGAGATTTAAATGTACCACTAGAGCAATATAAAAGGGCATTGAAAGGTAATGACTTAGCTATAGCTCAACTAAGAAGAACTACTAAAGGCTACATTAGAGATTTAAAAAGAAAAAGAAAAGGTATATTAGATACTGAGCATGGGACTAGGATATTAGGTGGCTCTTTTGCTGTATTGAGATCAAAGTTATTACTTGCTAGTTTTGGTGCTGGTATATTTTCTGCTAGTATTTTAAGATTAGTAAATGTTTATGGGCAACAGCAAAAAGCAGAAAGATTACTAGAAACTGCTATAGGTAAGAGGTCTAGAGCGTTACTTAATTATGCATCTGAACAGCAAAAAGTAACAGCTTTTGGAGATGAAGAAACTATACAGGCAATGTCTTTGGTTGGTGCTTATACAAATAATGAACAAGCAATAGCACAACTAACTAAAGCATCAATGAATTTAGCTACAGCTAAAGGCATGTCATTGTCTAGTGCTGTAGACTTAGTATCTAAAAGTGTATTTAGTAGTACAAACGCATTGAGTAGATATGGTATAACTATAGAAGGAACACAGGGAAGTGTAGAAAGATTTGAGAGTGCTACAGAAAACATTAACTCTTTGTATAAAGACCAAGCTGAAGCATTTGCAAACACATTGCCAGGATCTATAAATCAATTATCTAACTCAGTAGGAGATTTAGGAGAGAGATTTGGACAAGTATTAGCACCTGCTATATTAGTATCTGCAAAGCTATTAAAGACATTTGTAGACTCTGTTGATACAGAAGAAATAAAATCATATAGTGTAGCAATAATAGGTATGGGAACAGTATATATAGGTGCTACAAAAGGTGTTATGCTAATGAATAAAGCTATGTTAGCATTTAACAAAATCTCTAAAAAGAACCTTGCTATATTAGGAGCAACACTAGCTGTAGGTGCATTAATAGATAAACTAGATTTATTTGCGGATGGGACAAAAGAAGTAACTGAAGAAATTAAAAATTTAGAAAATCAGTTAGGATCTTTAAATACAAAAAGTGGCATAACCTTAGACCAAACTCATAAACTTGCTATGTCTAGCTTAAGGTACGCTCATGCAACAGGAGACATGACCGATATTGAAAAAGAAAGAGACATCATAACAACAGAAAGAAATCATTTACTAGAGAAACATGGAGTTACAAACGCAAACTTTGGAAGAATAATGAAAGAAAATACTGAGTTTGCTATTGCCTATAATGAAAATAGGACTAAAAGTGCAGAGATAGAGACAGCCCATGCTCAAGCAAGTGTTAAAGCATCGGGGCAAATGCTAACAGCTTTAGGTAATTTAGCTAATCAAACTGGTCAAGATGCGAGGGTAGCTAGAACCTTAGCAATAGCTGGGGCATATATTGATATGTATGCAGGTGCAAACAAAGCCTTTAAGCAAGGCGGTGTTCTTGGGTTTGCAAGTGGAACAGCTATTATAGCACAAGGTTTAGCCAACATAGAATCTATGAAAGCACAAAAATTTGAACAAGGTGGTTTAGTAGGTGGGCAAAGACATTCGCAAGGTGGTACATTAATAGAAGCTGAAAGAGGTGAATTTGTAATGTCTAGGAGTGCAGTACAATCAATAGGTTTAGAAAATTTAAACTCTTTAAATCAAGGACAAAGCCCTCTTACATTAAATATATCTGCACCTCTTGTAGATGAAACAATAGTAGACACTATTATACCAGCTATACAAAAAGCTCAAAGGATGAATCTTGCATGATAGAAAACATTTCAGATAATTATAGTAAATCTAATGTTAATGAAAACTGGTTGTTTCAATTATTTAATCAAGAGTCTTATTTAGCATTTGATGGTTCTAATGATTATATAAATTTTGGAACAACTACTAGTAGTTCACCTACAAGTGTTACAGCAAATATTAGCGTTGCTTTTTGGTTTAACTTCCCTGAATCAGGAAGTAATGAAGTTATATTTGACTCTAATTCTCATAGCTCTAATTATTCAGGATATTTTGTAGTAAAAGATTTTAATGATAAATTAACCTTTCAAATAGGGGATAATACTGGTCAGGCTAACCCTGATAGAGTTGTATGGAGAGGTAGTACAGCTTTATCTCCTAATACATGGTATTTTGTAGTAATTACTAGCACATTTAATAATAACGCATCTGCTACAAATATATATATTAATAATGTTGCAGAAACAGTTTCTCTTGACATAGCAGGAGCTACAACTACAGAACCAGTATATAATTCAAGTGGTAAGTTTTATATAGGAAGGGGAGATTTGGCAGTTGGGGATTCATATGGTAAATTTTATTTAAAAAACCTTGCAATATGGAGCATTGTTTTAAACTCTAACAACAGAACTACTATTTATAACAGCGGTAATTTTTTAAGCCTACATGAAGATAAAGGTAATTATAATAATTCAGGGAATTTAAAAGCATATTTTGAATTTAATACTGGAGAAAATTACATTCAAGATTTAACAGATAATGCCTTATCAGGCTCTATTATTGGAGCAACATATAAAGATTTTTTACCACTTGCATACAGAGATACTACTGTCGATGATATATTTTATCATGGATTTATTAACAGCTCAGGAGCAGTAAGAGATACAATAGATTTAAATACATCAAAAGCAAAATCTTCAAATATCTCTTTTACTGTTAGTAATTTTTTATACAAAGGTCAAAAGCTATATGAAGATATATTATTTGGTAGTAAATATTATATTAATAAAGTAGTTAAAATATTTTCACAACCTGATGAAACTCCCAATATAAATGAATGTGTTCAAATTTATAATGGCAGATTAACTGATATTTCAATTACAGAAAAAAATATAATTAATTTTCAAACAGCATCTAAAACTCCGTGGGATTTTATTACATTTCCACAACAAAAAACTAACACAACACAGCAATATATACCTATTGTTTATGGAAATTACACAGCTAATACATACGGAGATAAAGTTACAAGCATGGATTATCTTGTTTACCCTTCTCCAATACTTAGGGTAGCCGATCCTAACATATTAACTATATCAACTAAAGCTGAATCTTCAATTACTCCTCATCACTATGAGCCTAATGTTGATGCTTTTATACCTATTAATACTTCTAACTTTACATCAGCAACTAAGAATAGCAGTTCTAGTTTTGACAGTAATTGTAGCATAGCTGAGTTAGACAATACATTGAAGAGGTCTTTTAAAACAAGACCTGTTAGCATTGTAGGTACAGATGGTCATAGTAGTGGCAGTAGTAGGCTTTTATTACATAGTGGTAGTACACAAGGAATGGCATATAGCGGTCAGGGTACAGCAAATACATCATTTAATTTTCCATCTATTAATGGTAAAATAACAGAGCTAGATACTTTAATAAAAGCAGAAGTTGAAATAGTAGGTTCACCTACAGGTACAAGTTTTCAAAATATAAACATATTGTATGGCTCAGGAAGTGCAAAAATTGTAAATGCAGATAATGCAGGTTCATTTGGTACTCAATACACATCATCAAGTTTTACTGGATACACAGCATATGATAATAGAGATATTTTAAGTAATTATGAAAGCTCTAATTTTACTCTACCTTCATTAACAATTAGAACTACTATACAAAATAATCAACAATTTGGAGCAGAGGGAATAACAAATGAATTTTTAGTACACTATGTAGTTGAAAATGATTTTGACAACGAAGATAAATCAAAAGCTACATATAAAGAATTAGAAAAATTAAAGTATATTTATTTAGGTAATGATGGATTAGAAAGTTCTATTATAGACACTACAACAGTAAGCGGAGTTATTACTAAAGGATTACATGCTCATAGAGATTTACTTGCTAGATTTACAGGATATGATGTAAGTGATAGTAATCTTTATAATTGGTCTAGTAATTTAAATGTAAATTCATTGAGGTCTAATTGGAGTTTAAGATATTGGGCATTAAAACCAGTATCTTTAAAAAATAAACTCGAACAATTACAAAAAGAATTTGGGTTTATTTTTAAATGGCGACCAAACGGAGAAGGTAGTTATTGGGCAGTAAAAAATAGTTACTCATCATCAGATGTAGCTACAACATTAGATTATAATGATATAAGCAATATTGAGATAAGCCATACTCCCATGTCAGATTTAATAACAAAAATGGAAATTAATTATAAAAAACATCCTGCTGAAGATAAAATGTTATTATCTCAAACTAGTCAAGATTCTACAACAGAACCCACTCCAAGAAGTAAATGGGGAATAAAAAATAAAGAAAATTTATTATCTGTTGATTTAGAAATGAATGTCGATGCTATAGGAAATGAAGATGTTGGAGCAAGTGGTTCAGATCCAAATGATGGGTATGCTGATTACTATATGCACATATTTGGGGATATTAAAAAAATTATATCTTGTGAGATTGTAAATTCATCAAAAGGATATATACTTGAAAGTGGAGATATAATAAAATTTAATATTGACGAAATTAAACCTTTTGGATCAAATTGGAATAACTACTATATGATAACTAGTATTCAAAAAAGTTTAGGAAAAATAAAAATTATTTGTAGAGAAGTAGGATAAAAGTTAAGGACTTAACAAAATGGCAAATTTAAATATTAGGACACCAAGATTTTATGTAGATAGAATTAATTATATACTAAACAGGGGAAGAACTATTGCACAATCATGTGAAATACAAGCAACTAATACAGGAGCGAATAAAGTAGGATTAAAATCAGGAAGTGAAGTAGCGGATTTAATTGATATGCGACCTTTAAATCAAGCAGTTTTTGATACTTCAGCTTCTACGGATGCTATGGCAGACACAGTTATAACTAGATTTGATTTTGCTTTTGGCAGTTATGTAACTAACTTTGTTGCAATACTAAATCATAATATGACAAGTGCGGATGCTAAGTTTAGTATAGGTTATGGAACAGAAGCTCAAGTAGAGACAATAGGATTTACAGGTGGTACAGTAGTAACACCTTCTGTAGTATTAAATGGAACACAGAATAGTAACATAGTTACCCCTCAATCAGATGGGCATACATTAGTTACATTTGATAGTGCAGGAAGCTCAGATTGGGGAATACAGTTTCAAGGCAGTAATAGTGGTAATTTTGACGATTCAAATGATTTAAAGATAGGGTGTATATTAATAGGTGAGATGTATAATATGCCTGTAAGTCCTGATTTAAATGTTACTCGTAGTATTATATTTGATAAACAAAATATGCAAGAATCATTAGGTGGTCAAAGATTTTCTAATCTATCAAGCGTTGGAAAAAGATATATATCAGAGCAAAGCAAGTCACCATTTCACAATTACACAAGTAATGGTGCTAGAGGGTTTTATGGCGGTAGAATGTCTTACGACATGAAGTTTAGTTATTTAAACTCATCTGATATAATGCCTGATGATTATAGCAGTTTTAATGATAATTCTGTTGTAGATGATTTATGGAACGCTACTCACGGAAGTCATATACCATTTATATTTACCCAAGATGGTTCAGCAGGAACTCCTAGTGAATCAGATTTTTTATTTGCTAGATTTGCTCAAGATAGTTTAAAAATGAATCAGGTAGCACCTGATGTATTTGATGTGTCTATGAAGATTGAAGAAGAGTTTTAGTATCAGGTATTACTATATTTAAATCTACAGCACACCATCTTATTATACGTTCTATAAACTGAGCAAACTCCTTAGTAGATAATACTTTAGTGCTTTCAACATTAAAATGTGCTTTGATTGTAGAGTGCATTTCTTGATCTGTATAACCTAAATCTTCTGCTATTATATTAACAATCTTCCAATAATAATTATTCTGTTGGGCAGAGCGAACTCCTGTTTCTTTAAGCTCTATGTAATACTCGCCTGAAAGGTTAGCAATAGTATTATCAAACTCTGCCCTGTTTAAGAGAACCAACTTACCATCTTCTATTTTACAAGGAAATCGCAATCTAGACATATTTTTTCATCCCATAGTTTCATATCGGGGCTACTCCACATTTCGCCCTCAAATATATTCCATTTTCTTTTACATTCAGGACACCAGAATAATGATTCATCAGCCCTGATTTCATCTGTTTTATGATTCTCTCTATTTCTTTTTTCTATGATTGGGCTATCGAGTGCATCAATAACCCATTGTATAGAATCAAGCTTTCGTGTTTTTTCTTTCGGCAATTATTCCACCTAGTAGTAGTAAATAGTTTCGTGCATCCTGTATCCTGCCGATTATAGGTTCTTCTGATATTTCTTTTCCATTAAGTACATAGTTTCTAATAGAGTCCATATGCTTTAACAAATATATTAAAGCAACATGTTCTGCTCTTAAATCCATTCTATCTCCAATGCTTTTAAAGTTTTTAAACTTATCTTCATTAGAGACTGTGTACTCCTCTCCTTTAACAAGCATAAGTCTATTCTCTTCTTCCTGCATAGACTCTGCCCATTTCATAAAGTCAGGTACTTTCACTTATCCCTCCAATATACCCATTTAGATTTATTAGTATCCCATTGACCACTTTCCCACAAATTACTATTGTAGACTACAAGTGCCAATACAAACATTAACATTATTTCTATCATGCTATCTCCTTTTTTATTTTAATACTTTGCCCCATGTTCGCCAAAACACTTTTTACATTCATAGTCAGTGGTAAACAAACCACTGGTTATTAAAGTTAAGGGGCAGTAATTACTCACCATATTGTTTAGCCATTTCATCGTTACACTCATCACATACTTCATAGCTACATATTGTGCAAGATTTTAAATTTTGTATTTCTTTTAGTATAGACTCTACCTTACTACTAATAGCTTTTATATTCTTTTTTAAACCTGATTTAGATAAATCATCTATATCCATCTCTGTATTATTATATATGCTATATATCATTGCATTTAATTTACTTAACTTCATTTGTCCTCCTAAAAATCAAATTCTGTTTGGCTTAACTTAGTTATAATCTCCTCATAATCACTATCTGTAAATTTAATCACTTGATTCTTCCTCTCTTTTACTGTTTCGTACCATTGGATGCCACGCTTTTCTATTGCCCATTCAACAAACTCGGCAGGAGTTTTATGAGCAGAGAACTTGGAGGAGAACACGTGACATCCAACGCAGAGACAAAAACCATTATCAGTATCCCATCGAACAGACCTAATAGACCTTGAGTAAAAGTGGTGTGCATTAAGAGGCTTAGTCTTATGACAATATTCACACATTCCATATTCTTTTACCTTGTCTGCCCACGCTTTATCTAACTTCTTTGATAATGATTTTTTCACAGAGGGGATTAATTAAAACGGCATGTCGCCACTAACTACAGGATCTTCAGAATTAGTTAGATGTTTAACTTTTTCTTCAGCTTCCAATATAGAAAGTAGTGACTGCATATTTGTATCTATAGTAACCATGTCAGTATCACTTAACATAGCACCTTTTTTATCACCAAACAACTCAACAGCCAGTTTAAGACACACTTGTTTATGTATATCGTGAGTCCTATTATCCACAGATGTAGATGTAGTTGTAGGTGAAACAGCTTGAGGTTGAGTACCTTCTAAAGCTTGTACTGTCCAAGCAGATTTACCAGGAGCATACTCTTCTTTAGTGATACTAACCTTAGCACCTTGCCCATAAACTGATAACTTCTTATGTAGAGCATCTGTAGCAAAGAAACCTGTCTCTATACCATCTTTTCTTACACCATACAAATACCAATTACCATAGGTATTAGTCCCAGATTTAGGCTCTGGGTATAGCAATTCTACTATGTTTGCATCAGTTGGGTTTAATTTAAATGTATCTTTATTTTGATCCATTATCTTGATTCTCCTTTGTTTTTATTATGGTTTTTATTGATTCTGTTAAATCTTTAGACTCTATAGTATTTCTGCCATCTCTTAGTTCTACACTAGCACACTCAAGGTAAGGATGTCTTGATTCAAAAGTATAAAGATACTGCTGTACACCTTCAATTAAATCCTCTAAGGTTATCCTATAGATTGTCCTTTCTCCCTGAGTAAGTTCGTTAATACCATCCCAAGATATAGTTGCAATATATACATCACTCTTCATGTTCTGCAACCTTTCTTAATCTACAAGAATGCCTTGCTAATAAATTAAACAGTTCCTGTCGTACAAACTCTATGTTCTCCTTACTAGCATTTTTAGGGAACTCTACTCTTATTGTCTCTCTTTTCATGTTATAAGTTACTCCTTTTGTTTATATAAATCAACCTTTTATTAACTCTCCCCATAAGGAAGTTTTACCATCTACAATTTGAACCAGATGCACTGTAAAAAATCCAGAGTGGTAAAAATCAACTATAGCAAAAGCATGTTGCCAATTATGTGACCTATTACCAAGCCATACATTAGCCTCTGCACTCATATCCTTAAGACATCCAATAGACCATGCAGACTTAACACCATCAATATGAGTAACGCTAGACTGCTGTATGTCGTGATGATGACCATACATAACATTGCCACCCATTCTAAGTAGATGGTTTCTTGTGTGCTGAATACCTGCATAATGATGTCCATGATAAAAATTAAGCTTACCTATCTTTAACATTTTACCTAATGGATGATATTTATAACCACGCTCTTTTAACCTAAGTGCATTTTTCACTAAAAAACCTTTAGCTAGGTAGGGGTTTTCTTCCACAAATCTATTAAGCCAATCCTCATGGTTACCTTCAATAAAATGCCTATCTCTTACACCAGCTTTATCAAGTGATGAATCAATTATATCCATCCCTTTATTGACCTCTTCAATTTCTTCAGTAACAAAAGGTAGCTGATATTCTAGTGGTGGTCTTTTCTTTTTTTTCCACTGCCAATGACTTACGGATTGCCATTCTCCTGTGTCGCCCAAGTCTATATAACCATCAGGTTTTATAATCTCTATAGCCTGACAAACCACACTAATAGCCTTCATATCAGCCATAGGAAAATGTTTATCAGGAGTTACAATATATCTTTTTACTTTCATATTAACTCCGAGTTTATCCACTTAATCAATGCTTTACTCCATTGGTCATAGGTGGCTTTATTATTATTATATTTAACCCATATAGAGTCAAATTCTTCATATAATCTTTTTCTCATATGTCTAAGATGTCTATCCTTACTTTGATTTCTAAACTTATCATTTGTTATAGATTCTAGCTTATCCAAAAAGATTTTCTTTAAATCGTTCTTCTTCAAAATACTCATAATACTTTCCATTAGTCAAGTTATATTTTAGCTTTGCAGGATTCCCTTGATTTGGTTTTCCATTCTTATACTGAAACCTTATTTTATGCACATGTACACCTGCATAATCATCCTCATCTGATTTATGTCTATGGATAGTTATTGCATTGTCGCACTTATTAAACCAATTAGCAGAACCACTTATATCATAAGGTGTAGGAACTAAAGGTTTTCTATCAACACCATTCTCCATTTTTTTAGGATGAGCAACTAACCAAACATGAATCTCATTTACTTTTGCAAAAGCACTTAATTGAGCTAACACTCTTGAGACATATAAAGTCTCATTCTCCCCATCTCCAAACTTATGTTCTAAAGTATTCCACGGATCAATAATAAGACCATTTAAACCAAATCTATAATTAAGTATCTTAGCTTGTTCCATAATTGATTCAATAGTGACTGAATCTTCTTGTGTCCCTATAAATTTAATATGGTCATTTAATATTAACATAGAATCTCTTGCTGTCTTTTCATCTAATTTATTCTCTCCCCAAAATGCTTTACCTGCAAATTTACCTACCAGTTTTAATAAATGATGCTCAACTGGAAAATTTTCTGCTGAGAATATACCAAACTTCCAACCATAAGATTGAACCATATTAATCATCAAAGCATCCATCCACTCTGACTTCCCCATATTTGGTACACCTGTCACAACTGTGACCTCAGATGGACTGATTAAATAATGAGGATCGACTGCACTCCACCCTGTAGATAAACCCTTATGCTGAGGTTTTAATAATAAGTCAATAGCATCATCTTCAATATCTTGAACCATCACAACCCCATCGATTGGGTAAGGATGTGAATTACTTACAATATTCTGAACTTCATCTTCTCCATGTTTTATAAGTACATCATTCATATCTTTACATCCATCAGGATATACCACTCTATAGCATTTTTCCCTACCTATTCGCCTAGATAATTCATCTCTTAGGTGTTTACCTGCCCCATCAGAATCTGTGCATAATATGATAGTCTCAGCATTCATTAAATGTTCTTCTGCCGATAATAAAAAACTAAACTTCCTATCTGATGGTTTACTATTGGGTTGTGTTGCTCCATCAGGTACAGATACAACATTCATAAATCCAGATTGAACTAAAGCAAGGGCATCCATTTCTCCCTCTGTTATTATAATAGTCTCCATACCTTTCATAGAATCAAATCTGTAGAAACACTTCTCTGCATTTTTAGTTTGTCTAAATTTCTTGTCTGCTGTTCTTGATTTTATATTAACAACTTCTTCATCTTTGTAAAAAGGAAATTGTATCCATCTATTATCATAACCTATTTTCTCTGCATCAACAACTGCTCTAGTAATACATCTCTCTTCAAACCATTTATAAACTTCTTCAGGTAGTTCTGTTTTTGGTGGATTAGGTTTTTCTATAGGAATAGTTAGATGTTTAACTTTTTTATTTAGTGATCCTTTCCAACCACAATGATGACAATGCCATATTCCTTCATCAACATTAACAGACAAACATTGGTCTGACTTATTTTTTCTAGTATGTGAACACTTAGGACAGGTAGTCTTTTCTTGTCTAGATGTTCCCCTGATAAATATACCATGCTCTTCAAATGTCATACTAGGCTCCCCCATATAGTCTAACTTCGCCCTCTATCTCGTACCCACTACTCCCTGTGTCTGATACCTCCACTTCCTCTAGCCAATGATTATCCTTATACCACCCATCTTCATCAAGTTCAATCATTCTAATTGGTAGCGATTTATCCTCAATTTTATTTAGTATATTTATTAATTCATTTATGTTCATACTTTTCCTCCTCTAGTATTGTATGCTGTTAATATATTATGAAATTTAATATTACCATTATTTGACTTATGCCTTAATGTATGTAATGATGTTACTTGGGAGTGCCAGAATTTATCCCCTAGTGTATAATCTAAAACATCACAAACAACATTATAATTAACCTTATCCAATTTAATTAAATCATATAATGTATTAATTGATTTATTAAGTAAATCAGTTTCATCCTTACCTTCAAATAAATGAGGAAATCTTTTTTTCTGTTTATGTAAAAAATTAGATGCCACATTTCTCAATGCAATTAATTGTTCAGCATTTATATTTTTATTTATAGGGGTAATGGGTTTATTGCCATCGGTATATATTTTACTTATATTATTATTACTTAATAATGTTTGGGTATTCTGAATATAGGTAAGGGCATCATCTCCTCTTAAGGCATCACTAACCCCTAGATTATTTTGCATATAGGGGTTGTCACTATTTTGATTAACCCATAGGAAATTCTGCATAGGGGTAATACATCTTTTTATAAATTTCTCTGTACCCTTTTCTAGTATAGTTTGTACATATACTAACCCATAATTTCTTAGTTCTGCAATGCTTCTAGATGCTGTGTCTTTAGAAATATTTAAAACATTACTAAAGTAAATATTCCTTTTTATACATGTACCATCATCTTCTAAACAAGCTATAATCTCAGCATATATTAATTTAGAATTTGCTTTTAATTTCTGGTGATGTAATATTGTTTTTGGTATGATACCATAAAATGCACTTTTCATTTTTCCTCCTTTAGAAACCTGCTGTTTTTCTTACTATATTATCATAATATTTACACTTTTCTCCGTTAGCAATCTTACAGGGTTTATTATAATATTCTGAATCTACAATTTGATTTAGATTCTTATCTATCATTATACCACTGCATTTATAACCTGTGTCATAATTTGCACAATGATTTTTTACGGATGTTTTTAGGGTATTTTTTTCTCTGTTCATCCTCATTATCTTTGTTCTCCTTATTCTTAGGAATTATGTTTTTTATAAATGGATACGGCATTTTTACTCCAATGTTTTATAGGTACAACTAACTTCTTTTCTCCACCTAGATTTTTATAAAAACCATTAGAAAGAGCCTCTTCCGTATCTATATCGTAGACATACTGCCTTGTAATATAACGAATAGAGTGGTATTTTGCAAGTGGAAATTTTTCTACATTAATTGTCCAACTCCCACCAGACATTCTAAGTTTACTAGATTCCTTTTCATATTTAGTTAAAACATAATTTTTAATATATACTCTAGGCATTTTCATATTATCTCCTCTTGAATTGCTTAATTGATATATCTATTGTTGAATCATCCATATTGTCAATAAAATGAAACATAAATTGATACATATTTCTTCGATCTGAATGTGCAAGTCCTATTATAACTTGCTGTAACTCAGCTAGTATCTTACTTTTATTCATTTTCTAATGCCTCCCTTGCTATTTTCCTTAAATAAATTGGATTCCCTTGTTCTGAGCAACTAGCTATTTCACTTAGTGCTTTGTGATATTTTTCAACCTTTTCACATAAATTATATAACTCTTGCATATCTATATTATCATTCATTAAACCTCCTTGTTCTCTAATATTTCATAACATAACTCTTGAGGTATTTTACTACGCTCATAGTTCCCTTTTAAACCCTGTGTTCCTGTTCTACTACCTCTGGGTGCAGGTTCGTGATGGCAATTTCTATTACCATTGTGGCACATATCTCTAGGAATCCATTCAAAATCATTTGTAAACCAATCTGTTGGTTTCATTCTTGTGTCTTTATAAGAGCAATAAGTCACAGTTTTTCTAAATGGAACAGATTTTATAACATCCAACTTCCTTAGTTTTCCTCTAGGATTTTCAATATAAAAATACTTCGGATTAAAATGATCTATAATATCTAGAGTCTTTTGTACTATTTTTATACCTAGCTTTGCCTGTTCTGTTTTAGGGGTGTTATCCCTGTGCCAATGCTTACCTATACTAGCCACAGAAAAGAACGTACAAGGGCAACTAGCGTGTATTATGTCGGGTTTAAATGGGACTCTGTTTACATCAAACTCTAATATATCTGTGACATAATCAATATTGTCAAAGGCATTTATATCTGATGTAAAAGTTTTATGTCCCAGACTCTCAGCAACTTTACTAAAAGACCTAGAACCAGCAAATAATTCTAATACATTCATGCTACTGCCCCCACATCTTCAATTAGTTTATAATCATCATATTGTGGTTCTATATTACAATGTTCCATGATAGATGATTTTATACTGCCAACAAAAGCATCTACAGATTCCTCATTATGAATAAGATGATGCTCAAAGTAATGACTAATATGATGTATTAGTAAGGTGGGTAATACTATCTCAGCAAATTTATGAAATCTATTGCTAGATAATAAATGTGAATGGTGTTTTAATAAATCGAGTAGCTTATCATTAAATTCAGTGCAATCTTTTTGATATTGCTTTGATTCAAGATACTTTTCTTTTTGACTTTCTTTTAACATATTGTTCTCCTATTTAGTTAGACGTTTAACTTTTTATTATTTCTCTCACAGGCAACCCAGACACAATCATTTTATCACTTGTCATATTTAAACATGATGGACAGGTTTCTTTTGATTTGCCATAAGTAACAAAATCATTATATTTCATTATATACTTTTTAGAATAGCCTAATCCGTAAGGTGTCAGTCTTATTTGTTCCCAACAATCCCCACACACCTTACAATGCTTTATTACTTTATCTACTTTCGCCTCTGAGTTTCTGTTATGAATACGAGTCATTATTCTGAGTCCTCATCTATCCCTGTAAGTTTAATATTATAATCATTAGCTACTTTTTTAAGTAGTATCTCAGTATAATATTTTTTATCACTAGTCATTTCTAATGTATAACCCATAGTAAATAAATACTCTATAGCATCCATACATTCTTTTTTTGTAACCTTATTTAACATTATCTTGTTCTCCTAATTTGATGGTTAAGTTTGAGAGCATAAAATCTGTAGGAATCTACTTTCATCCTCTCAATGTTTAAGTCTGTTTGTAGTTTAGCCACCCATATAACAAGTGCCATAATTATAACAGATACTGCAATGTTTAATATAATCTCCATAAGTTCTCCTATTGTTAGATTTAAGTTACCTCTAATATAAAATAGAGTCAAGCAATTTATTCGTTACCATGTAAAGCCATATGACAATTAAAACATATTATAATACATTTATTAATTTCAGCTAATATTTTTTTCCAACTGTAATTCATCATGTTTGATATATTAGCTACTTTATTATCATCTTTATGGTGAAATGTTAAAGACCTTGTGCTGAATTTTTCTTTGTCTCTTTTAAGAGAATAACCACAGCTACAACTAGATTTTAATTTATGAGCATTAAGTCTTTTTCTATTTTCAACCCTACCACTAGGTAAATATTTTTTATGAGTCCAAAGACATTTTCTGCATTTATGAGTTAAATATGGATTGCCATTTATATCTAACCCCTTTCTATTGCCACCACCACCAGATTTATAAAAATATTCTTCTGTTTGGGGTTTAAATTCCTTACAAATTTTACATTGTCTAGTTTTCATTTATAAAATCCTTTGCTTTTTTTAATCCCCATAATATATCATCCTCATCAAAATTGCATCCTAAATCTTCCATCATCTCTGGCTCATCCCAAGCCATATTATTAAATACTCCCGTATTAATTAATTCCTCTATCTCACTAAGTATAGCAAGTAGATATAATTTATCTTTCATTTCATGGTAATTTTTCATTTTACACCTCTCTATATATCGTTAAATATAATAACATAATCCAAAATACACTAGGGAATACAATTTCTAAAAATCTTAATATAAAATAGTGGTCAAATTTTAAAATCACGAAAAGTGATCCTACAGAAACCCCTAAAATAATTCCTATTAATTTACTCATTGCTTAACCCAATTCACTTTCTCCACCTCTAAATATAATTCATGCCTTGAATCGTAATCACTCCATTTATAATTGTCTCTAAATTTGTTAGCATCTTCATATGAATCAAATAACCCATAAACCATTGAATCGCATGAATCCCAATTTGCTATAACTACGTATTTATTTTTCATATTATTATCCCCTATTTATTTATGTTAATGAGTACCATAGAATTGATGGGCTACTTTTTTTATTGACCAAGACCACCTGTCGTCTGAATATCCTTTGTAATACTCTAGCATTTCTTTAAAATCTGACCATTCATACCACATACCACCAACCTCATAAGATATATATATTGTTTTCATTTTATAACCTCCTATTATTAAAATTCAAAATCCATTAATTCGTCAAAGCAATCTGAAAAAGTTTGACGTTTAACTTTTTTACCTGTTTTCTCAATTCGCCAAATTTTCTTGACTTGGTGTTTTCTTCCCTCAGTCCAATCATTTACAATCCCATCTTTAACCCCTATGACATGCCCTCTGACACCTAAAATATAATTATCTATAGGTAGGTAGTCACTTTGATTATTTGGTGTAATATTCTTATCAATTATACAAAGTTCCTCTTTATTATCTGGAATAAATTTTGCTCTATAGTATCTATAGTCTCTAGAATAATCATGCGAACCCGATACCCACTTTCTTATATCTCCATTGTAGGTAGGTCTAAAAAGAGTAATTTTATAACCCTCAGTTTTAGCTAATTCTTGCATAATTCTTTCAGTATGGAAAGGTAACAAACCTCTATTTTTTTTCCTACCATTAGACATATAAAACTTATGCACTTTTTTATAATCCATGTTAAAAGCAACGGAACTCGCAACGATGGTGCATTGATTATTATCATTTTTATATTCAGTAGTTTTTTCTATCTCTTTAATGTTCATATAATTCCTCCAATTATAGACGGCATATAAAATGCCGTTTCGACTTTTAAAGTCTCCTCAGTATAATTTATGACGCTTTTTTGACCTCCAATTCATCCATAATTTGAGCGTCTGACATTTGGGTTTTAATCCATTCTAATAAATCATTTGGAAATTTATCATGCTTAGTCATTAGCTTTTGTAACTCTTCCTCAAAGACTTTTTCTTCAGTTACTTTTTTAGCCTCGATAATAACCTTAAACAGCCCTAAATCCTTATCTTTGAACAGATTTTTATTTAGGCATTTATCACCCTCTAAAACACCATTATTAACTTTTTTAATAGTGATTAGCTTTGTTTTGACATCATCACCCAACAACCTACGCTGAACAGATTTTGCTTTAACTAAAACCTGTAATCGAGTTTTAACCCATTTTTTCGTAGCTGTAATTTTGGCGGGTGTTTCAGTAGCGTAAATTCTGTCTAGTTCCTTTGTTAACATGGTTTCAGCATTCTTTTTATTAGCAAGAAATATATCTCTTGTAATAATATCAACCATAAAAACTTCCATTTTAGCTGTCTGCATTCCACCTTTAACAACTTTAGAAATTTCTTCTTCAGTTACTTTTTTGGCTGACGTCATTTGTTCAATTATATTCTTCATTTTTTACCTTTCATTATTTTTGATTCAGACACCCAAAAAACTTTGGGTGTTTCGGCTAATAAAGCCATCTTCAGTGAACCTGTTATTTATCCCAACCAAAGCCATTTCTATGTAGCGTCATTGTAGAGCCGTCAAACTCTTTAATAATTCCATTAAATTCCACAAACCAGTCAAAGTTTTTCTGAAACACTTTAAACCCTAAATTGAATTGTTGTGAGGTTTGGTTCATTCTTTTTTTAGTGGTTGGTGTTTCCCATCCTCCAGTATTTAAAAGAATGGTTTCACTATTGAATTTTACAACAGCCGTATTGTGAAATATGACATTTGTTGTATTTAACCCAGCTAAATTAGGTTCTGTAAAAATAGATGTTTTATGAGTACCAATCATTGTAGTTACCTTTCATTTAATTAATTAAGTGCTTTAAGATACTTTAAATGATTTGAATGTGTCAAGGAATATTTAAATTAGTTAGATATTTAACTTTATTTAAGTTTATCAAATCCCATAAAGGATTTTAAAATAGTCTAATTAGTGATAAAGTCAAGAACTATTTTACACTATTTACAATATGTTAAGAAAAAAATTTATTTTATTTAATTTTTTACTTGCTTTTGTTAAAAAGCTTTTAAAGCTGTCTAGATCAATCCATATGGCTACATTCTAAGTAATCGTAATTGCATATTAAAAAGTCATTTAAATGGATTCTAGACCTATTCTAGAGCGTTTACTCTCGATAAAATGTAGTAATTTTGCATGAATCCAAAGAGGCATTAACTAAGTTATCTCCATAGTAAAGACTAACCAATAAAACAAGCAATTTATCTTCAAAGGCTTAAGATTTAATTGGAGCGTTTTATCATCTGTCAAGACTTAATTTGACTTTAATTTGTATAGTACATAGCCACCCACAAAAGCAACACAAAAGATTTATTTTCTTTTTACTTGACATTGTCATGATCCAGCAGTATATTAAAAAAAACTTTATTTTTTACTTGACTTGTATGCCCCTATAGGCGTACATTTAGGCTGACATAAGTGCATATCGCCATTCCCCACAAATTATTATATAACAAACACTTAGAGCCATTTTTAGAAAAAAAATCTGAAAGAAAGTCCTTTAAAAGCTAAAGCTTTTATGTTATGTATTGTATAGTAGTATTAGTGCCTTATTAGGATTCAGGTGAAACATCTTGTATAAAAAAAATAAAGTCCGTAGAATATACCATAAAATAAGGAATTTACAATGAGTGTTACGTTACCAACTAAGTGGAAACCAGAAAAATCTATAGCTATAGACATACTGGTTACGAGTCCTGAAGCCTCAATACAGAATGTTGCAGATAAAGCTGGGGTTACTACAGCTACTATAAGAAATTGGTTTAAAGATCCTGAGTTTGTAGAGGTCTTTTATCAGAAATACATGGTTACTTTTGGGGCTAGATTACCTAATGTTTTAAATAGTATGGTAAGAGAAGCTGAAGCAGGTAATGTACAAGCTGGTAGATTAGTGTTAGAACACTCAGGTAAGCTTATTAAGCGAGTAGAGGTAAATAACCACCAAAGTCCATTTGAAAAATTTTTAAATACACAAGTACCAGAAGATGCTGAGATAGTAGAATACGATGAAATAGAGGTCTTACCTCAAAGACCTATATTACCAGATAAGCCTATAGATGAGAAAAAGAATAAACTAAAGAATAAAAAACGTAGAGAGGCTAGAAAATGGAGAGAAAGAGCTGAGACTGTAGGTATTGAACCTCCTAAACAAGGTAGGCAGACTCCTGCTCAACGTAAACAATGGCAGGAAAAAATAGCAAAAAGAGAAAAAGCATTAGGGGTTAAGTCTCTTTAAAAAGGTTTTAACATCGTAAGATTTGCATTCTGGACATTCTTGCTCTCTATCAGCATCAACTGCTAATACTTCCCAGTCCCAGTGACAATTCATACAAAAACATCGTAATACGTTATAATCGTTCATATAATAATGCTTTCTTCGATTTCTAGTGACTCAGGTACTAATTGACAATAGCAATTTTCCCTACACAGACTCCACCCAGATCCTGGCAAACCTCTTGTTACCCAATTATCCCAACTATCAACTTCACCACTTATACTAACGCAGTCACTACAGGGATTCTTAGATACAGTAATCCACCTTAAGCCTTCCCCCATTTCTCCAGCTCTGCGGAATGCTTGGTTAATTCCTCCCACAATTCCTCTCTTGATTGAGTTTCGTAATTCTCCGAAAATTCTGCCATTGGAGTTAAAGTCTTGCTCAAGTACCCTAATAATTGATTGTTCATCAAGACCACTTCGCCTAAGTCTTTCAATTTGTTGTCTAAATCTTTGATTGAATATTCTTGTGTCGTAAGACATTCCAGAAGTAATCTCAGCAAGTAATCTTCTATCTTTTCCATCTAACTCATTCCCTTTCTTTGCCATAATGTACTCTTAGTCCTTTATTTAATACAATAAATTATTTTTTTAAAGATTTTTTGACTTTAATTCTAAAGTCTTTATTTATCTTATTTCTTGTTTTGTCTATAATACCAACAAACTCTCTAGCAGGTACTGAAATACCTTTTTTATTATTTACTAAAAAGAATTTATTATCTTTAATTTCGGTAGGTATTTTATCTGGAGTAAATCCTTCTCTATGGTATTGACCATATTCTAAAAATTTTAATTGACTACTATTTGATTTAATACTATTATACAAATCTCCTGATGCTTTTAATGGTTTTGTACCTGAGACTCCTCTTAATTTTCTAATTTCTCTAGTAGACTTTTTTAAACTAGGTTTCAATCCTTTATCAATATTACTTTTAGAGCCTTCTTCTGTCCCTTTAGCATACTCTGTTTTGTATTCCCTAATAATTTTAGGCATTTGATTTGCAAGTTTACCAAAGTCAAAATTAACTTTTATCTTTAATTCCATCCCAAAACTCCTCTCCTAATTCTTTTGCCTCTAAATATTTATTAAGATTTTCAAATACACCTCTTTGAATTTGTTGTTCTGCCCATCCAATAGGGTTTTTCATTACATCTTCAAGAGTACCTGTAAAATTAATCTCCAGATTGTTGATCTTGTCCAGCTTCGTTACGGAATTGCGTAAAGATTGGGTTAGGGCTTTCTTTTTCATTAACTTTCCTATTATCATCTATAATTTTTTGTGCTTGAGCAATGCTTAAATCTTTATTATCACGAACCATTATCTTTGCTCTAGTAGATAGGTTATTATCAATATCAAAATTATCTTTTAATATTTGGTCTTGAACTGTCTTTGGGTATTCAACTTCTTCAAAGTCTACTCCAAAATCATCTGGCAATTCTATCCCATTATATCCAGCAATTACTCTTTCTACATCATAAAATTGCTTTTCATACATTCTCCAAAGAGCAATATCATCATAATAATCTTCTTTTCTTTCCATATCTTTAATCATAAGTGAGATACCACTTGGTACTTCTCCACCTGATTCAGCCCATGTAATCCATAAGTGATTATTGGTAGCAACTAGCTCCATTTGAAATTTAATATTATTAATTGCCTCATCAATATTACCTTGAGGACTAGTAATATTATAAGCACCATCTTCTCCCATATCTAAGATAGTATTAGAACCTGCTCTTAACATGCTTTGGTCTGCTCTTAGTCCAGTAACCCACGGCTGTCCAAACATATTAAACCTCATGCCTAAATTCATTTCGGTTAAGGCAATATTAACTTGTTCATTGCAGTTTACAATATCAGATGCTCCCTCTACAAAAAATGAATCTATCTGATCTTCTCTATGAGTAAATACAAAAGGTAACATTCCATATGGGTTAGGAATTTCAGACATCATTTCGCCATTTTCATTCATTACTCCATATTTTTCATTATCCCAATACTCCCACTGTAAATTATCAGCATTAGATAAATCAGAAGTGCTATTTAGTAATGGATAAACAATAGCACTAGGCTCAAATGGATTATCATCAAAATATGCTTCAAAATAATATATAGGTCTATAATCAAAATAATCATCTCTCCAATAAACTCTATTAGCTACAGTTCCTAAAAGGCGAGTCATTCTCTCAGAGTGTTTCATGCGTACATCTTTTGTAGGAATTAACTCTTCATACCTTGTAGTATTCTTACCAGCATTCCTTTTAGCACCCAAACTATATATTCTACTAATTTTATTAATAAATTTTCTAGTAAAGTTAGTTAAACTAGGTGGTATTTCTCCAAAAGCATCTCCTGTAAAGTAATTACTTATATATTGGTCTGTAGAAACACCAGAATAATAATCTAAATGTTTTCTAATTTCATTCCTTCTACCATGCGACATTAGTAGTTTAGTTTCCAATAACTTATCTTTCAGTATCTTCTCCATTATCTTTGAATCCTCTTCATTTCTTGATTTCTCATTGGAAATCTATTTATTATAAAATATCTAAAAGCATCGTTCCCATGATCGTGGAAACCATCCTTTAATGGTTCTTCTTTAATAGGTTTTCCGTCTTGACTTTCTGGATACCTATACTCTTCAAAATCTTCTATCATTTCTTTACACTTTGCATCAACATGTACTCTCCTTACCCCATCGGCATTTTCAAAAAACCCTCTAGTATATGCTACACTAGCTACTAAATTTCTACTCATTCTATCTCTTGTACATAAAATCCGTATTCCACTTCTTCTAAATATCTCAACATCTCCTGCACCACTCTGTCCTTGAACATTACTTCCAGCAGGATCACCATAGTATGAAATGATTGGGTAGCCTTTTGTTTTAATCATTTTAATTAAATCTTCTGTTTTAATATTTTGTTTATGGAGTATCGTATCAAATACCCTTATTTGCTCTGCTATTCCATCAAACTCTGTTTGGATAAATAAAACAGCAGGTTGTCTATATCCAAAATCTATTGCACAAAATGTAGGCAGATTAGGATCATATGGGAAGTTCCCAACATCTAAATCTCTATTAAAATCCCAAACTTTTCCTTCAAATACAGAAAATTCTGCTCCAAATTCTTGTCCAAAAAGCTCTTTTGACATATTTCTTTTTCTTTCTATAATAGCAGGATCTTCAAGTCCTAATGGAAATTCATGTTGATTAACCCAAGATGGAGAGCTATGACTCTCCCACATTGGATCATCTCTACCTAGTTTAAACAAATCATATATCCAGTTTCTACCTTCTGGTGTTGTAATAAAAATAACTTTACCTTTTCTACCAGCAACAGTTGGGGATAAATACATATCCCAAATTTTTTTATTCATCTTAGCAACCTCATCAATTACAAGCAAGTCAAGACCTTCCCCCACAAGACTTGAAGGATTGTCTGCTGACATACCTTCTACAGTAGTTCCCCACTTAAAGCGAATAAACATATCTTTTTCTGATGCCTTATCTACATCATCAGGATGTCCTATAACCATTCTTTGCCAAATTTCCCTAAATATTAATCTAGCTTTTTTATAAGACATACCTACAACCCATATTCTTTTATTAGGCTGAGATGCTACGTAGGTTGCCTCCATAGCACTAGCCCAAGTCTTTCCAAATCTCCTACCACATACTACAACTTGAAAACGAGCATCTTGTTTTGCAGGATAATGTAATGGTAACTGACCATTGTGCGGTTTGTATCCTAAGTAATCAAACCATTTTTTCTTAAAATTGTAATTTTTTTCTTGCATTAGATTGATGTACTAATTTATATTGTACCATATATTAATGCAAGGATAATTCTTGCTATTTCATAACTCACTGAAGAGGTTAAAATGTCAGAAGAAAAGACCATCGAGCCAGATGTAAAACAGGAAACCGACACACAAGTCGAAAATAATGTACCGATTTCAAGATTAAATGAAGTAATTTCAGAAAGAAATCAACTTAGAGATAGTCTTGAGTCTTTTAAAACTAAAGAGGAAGAAGAACGTAGAGCAAAACTTCGTGAAGAAGAAAAGTGGCAAGAACTAAATACTGATCTTGCTGGTGAAATTGAATCCTATAAGCCTTATAAGGAAAGATGGGAAGCAATGGATGCAAGACTTCGTGAAGGTGCTTTAGCTCAACTTCCTGAAAGTAAACGAGAAAAATTTGCCAATGTTGAAACCGAGGTTCTTTTAAGCATTATTGAAGAGTTCACTGAAAAAGAAAAAGTGAATCCACCTGATAATAAAGGCACAATCCCTGTTAAAGCAGGAACTGATTGGGTTGATATGCCAGATGATGAGCGAAGAAGAAACTGGGGGACAGTATTGCAGTCATACATGAAAAGGTAATTTAAATGGCTAAACATTATCAAGGTAGTCCAGTAACTACCACAACAGACCAACATTTCATTCCAGAAATTTGGGCTGATGGAATTTATAAATATTTTGAACGTAAAACTGTATTTCGTGGATTAGTTGATGACTATTCTGCACTTGTTAGTAGTAAGGGTTATGGGGATGTAATTAACATTCCAGAAATGAGCCTTATAACTGCTAGTGGTAAGGATGCTGGTGCTGATGTAACTTATAATGCAACTGCAACTACAACAACTCAGTTAGCAATCAATAAACACAAATACGTTGGAAAGTTATTTGAAGATGTGGCATTAATTCAGTCAGAAGCTGATTTAGTAGCTAAATATTCAAGAATGATGGGCGAAGCTCTTGCTCGTCAAGTTGATGCTGACATTTGGGCTGAGTTAGATGGTTTAAATCAGAGCATTGATTTGTCTGCTGACAACACTTTGACCGCCGCGGTTTTTGAATCCGCTTTGGCTAATCTAGGTGAAAATGATGTACCTTATATGGATGGAGAATGTGCAATGGTTGTTAATCCAACTCTATTTGCAGATATTCTTAACCCATCTGCTGGTATTGCTCAGTATTTCATTAGAAATGATGCAGTCGGTGAAGGCAACAAAGGACTTAGGTCTGGAATGGTTGGATCACTTTATGGCATAGATGTTTATATGTCCAATACTGTTTCAAGTTCTGGTACTGATGGTACTGTTTCTGGAGCTATTTTCCATAAGTCTGCGTGTGCTTTTGCATCTCAGCAAGAAGTTAGAGTCCAGAGTGAATACTCTATTGATGCTCTTGGTACAAAAGTCGTAAGTGACTTATTGTATGGTGTCAAAATAATTGATGATTCGGACAACATCAAAGGTGTTGCATTCGCAAACATTTAATTATTAGTAGTATAATATGTGGGGGTGTGGTTTTCATGCCCCCATTAATTAGGAGATAATATGCAATATTGGAAAAAACCACATAGTGGCAGAGTTCAAAGATTAGAAGATTTAGAGTTAGAAAAACATCCTGAAAAACTAGAGCATTTAAAAGAAAATGGTTGGGAAAGAGTTATGGGGGAAGATGATTACTCTCCTTTTAAGAAACCTAAAATCTTTAAAAAATCTAAAAAGAAAAAATAATTAAGACACACAGTCTCATTCACGCTGTTGTCATAGCTTAGAGAGGAAGAAAAATGGCAGATATTCACACATATTCGGTGCAGGAAGCACTAAACACTACAGTTGGGGGAGAATGGACAGTAGCATCCGCAGGGACTGCTGGTAGTTCAGCCAACGTAAATAACACATCACATCAAGCATTAAAAGGCTCAACTGGAACTTTAGGGGTATATAGTGCAGTTGAAATTTATTTTAATTTTGCAACATCAGGAACAGATGTAAACGCATCTAATGATATGATCATACCAAAAAATACATTATTCTTTTTAACAATCCCTAGAGGATTAGGAACTACTGTATTTTTTAATTATAATTCAACTTCAACAACAACTGGTGCAGTTAGAATGGTGGAAGTATAATGTACGGAGGAATGGGGAGTGCCGTAACTCCTGATTTAAGTAAAGGCGGTGAGAT